>Ga0268276_1001158_pt1 | contig 27275 bp, 24 predicted proteins | sample saktaG_4_FD_190145 | JGI IMG/M metagenome (GOLD analysis project Ga0268276, IMG submission 190145) | Saline water microbial communities from Sakinaw Lake, British Columbia, Canada - sak_2010_1_5_45m | ecosystem: Environmental > Aquatic > Non-marine Saline and Alkaline > Saline ...
AGCGAATCAGGAATTTATAAAGGTAAATTCGCGTTCATTCGTGTTCATTCGCGGTTAATCCTTCAATTATAGCGAATCAGGAATTTATAAAGGTAAATTCGCGTTCATTCGTATTCATTCGCGGTTAGTCCTTCAATTATAGCGAATCAAGAATTTATAAAGGTAAATTCGCGTTCATTCGTGTTCATTCGCGGTTAGTACTTCAATTATAGCGAATCAGGAATTTATAAAGGTAAATTCGCGTTCATTCGCTGTTGGTACGTCAATGATCCCACCGAGGTCATGCACAAAAAAAGATAAACGATATCTTGCGGAGTTTTCCCATGCAAAATATGGAGAGATACGTCCACCCATATAAACAACAAGGAACCTGCAATCGCCCGCCCCCCCTATCAGACCGTCACCCACCCCCCATCCCGATATATCCTCAGAGAGGACCGGTTCTGGACGTAATCCATTGTCGAAGACCAGTTCTTGTTGAACTGTTCCCATTGCATGGCCGCAAGCGACCGATCCCTGAACTCCGACTGGAATGGAGTTGTTGGGTACATATACGCCGGATAGCTGTAGTTGCTAAGGTTGCCGTAGCTTCCAAGCGCGACCGGCGCGCGGGAGACCCCTCCTGCATAAGGCGCGGTGTAGAATATGGGATCGGAGAAGTAGCTCCTGATCTCCGCGTAGTTCGGAGGGCTCTCCGTCAACCAGTCCCCGCAGGCGACTCCTGTGAGAAGGATCGTTGCGACCAGGTATAAGATCTTCTGCATTATATCCAGTATCGCCCTTAATCCAAATAAAGGCTGCGGAGGAGCTGGAAACGCCCCCCCTAGACCCGCCTTCTCAAGAGCAAGACGAGGCCGAGCACTGCCGCTGAGGCGCTGATGGCATCAAGCCCCGGCGTAGATTCGGCAGCTGCTGCGCTCGCAGCCTGCCCCCATCTCTGGCCCATCCCCTCCCAGCTTTGAGATCCCCAGCAGTATCCATCGCCGCAACATGTGCCGTTCTCGTAGCAGGTGGCCCGCTCCCAGCATCTGCCCTCGGCACAACAAGTGCCGTTCTCGCTGCACTCGGCATTTGAGCGATATTCTCCATCCATGCAGCATGTACCGTTCCCCCAACAAGCGAGGCCCCCATCAAAACAGGTGCCGTTTTCCCAGCACTCGCCCTGATAGGAGCAGGTCCCATTGGCCCAGCAGGTAGCCCCTCCCTCGCCATATGCCCCGCCCGGTCCCATCCTCCACCCCATCTGTGATGAGGCAATCGAAGAGGCCGCGAGCAGCAATATCGAGATCAAGGCAAGCCTGCGCCATCCAGAAGGCTTCAAGTTCATAGCCAATGGTATTGTAATCGATCACATATAAATGGAATAGATCCTATGGGCTTGAAGAGCGCCTCCATCATCCCTTCTTTGGGGATATGCGCATCAAACAGCCATCCTCGCTCTTCTCCACCTCAAGCCCCATCCCCATCTCGGAGAAGACGCGGCGCCAATGGCTCTCGGAACAGATCTTGCAATGCTCCTTTGCAAGCATGGATGCTCCGATGCGGGAGAATGCCTTGGCTCCTGCGAGTATTGCGCAATGCTCTCGGTCCAAGACGGCGCATCCATCCTCCGCCTCCTCGATCTCGATCTTGGAGCCGAAGAGGTTTGCCTCGTTTGTGGCGATCGCGATCGCCACCTGGATGGGCGTCGAGAACCCCATATGCTTGAACGTTCCCGCCACCTGGCGGGCTCCCAGATCGTAGTACTCCCGCAATCCCTTCCGTCCGAGCTTGCGGCCAACGTATCCGCTGCTGCTGTAGAAGTTGCCGATCCACACCCCCACCATTCGCTGCTGGATCTCCTCTAGGGGAAGCTCTGGAACTTCTGTCATGGTAAAGAGGAAGAGCGGGGTGGATATAACGCTTTTGAAGGGGAGAACTGCCGGCCTGAAGGCCATGGATAGGCATTATATCGAGATAATGCGAAGCCAGGGCGCATAATGGCGCCCATACAGGCGTTTGCCGTCCTCGCCATACTTATCATGACCGTCGCCCCGGCCTTTGGCGGACCGGACAGCACAGATCCAGCAGCGGAGACCTCGGCCCAGGAGATACTGGAGGAGGTCGCAAGCGGCGAGAACGTAATCCACGACGGGGCGATCATCGTCGGATATCTCGACCTCTCCGGTCGAAAGGAGACTGTGGAAAGCTCGATCTCCCTTACAAACTGCACCATCTCGGGGGGCGCCAACTTCAAAGGCGTCACGTTCGACGGGAATCTGGCCTTTGGGGGATCGCGTTTCGTCTCCAAGGCCGAATTCCAGGGGGCATGCTTCTCCAAGGGCGCTGACTTCCAGGAGTGCCAGTTCCAGGAGGATGCGAGGTTCCCCAAGGCCCGATTCCTCGATTTCGCCGACTTCTCGAACGCCCAGTTCCATGATTCGGCGGTATTCGGAGGAGCCAGGTTTGAGGAGGCGCGATTTCGAGAGGCAGAGTTCCTCGGCCTTGCCTACTTCACAAGGACGGAATTCAACCAAAGCGCCGACTTCGTCTCGGCGGTCTTCTCAAAGGCTGCCAGCATCAAGGGGGAGTTTCGCGGCCCCGCGTACTTCATAAAGGCAAGCTTCGGCGACGACCTGACCATGATGGATTGCACCTTCGGCGATAAGAGCTACTTCAGAGAGGCGACCTTCGGCAAGGCCGCTAACATGCACGATTCCCAGTTCCATGGGATAGTTGAGTTCGATGGCTCGACCTTCGGTGGAGAGGCGATCCTCCAGCGCTCTGTATTCGAGGATAACGCAACCTTCAGAAAATGCCGGTTCAACGATAATGCGAACCTAGGCGATGTTCGATTCGTTAAGAACGCATCCTTCAGCGAGGCATCCTTCTCGAAGCGAGCCGAGTTCGAGAACTCCACCATCGGATACTAGATCAGCCTCTCCGGTGCCGAGTATGGCAGCCCCCTCTTTCGCTGGAGCGCCCTGGAGGGGCATCTCGTCTATGATAAATACGTATTCAAGAGATTGATCGAGAATTATAAGGGCTTGGGCTGGTACCTCGATCTCACCAACTGCTATTACTCCTATCGGAGCGAGGAGATGGAGAGAAAGGATTGGGGAATATCCAAAGGAATATTGGGATTCGCAATCGTTGCCCGGTCGTAGATCTCCAGTATCTCTGAAGCGAGAGCGTCATTCCCACCCCATCCGTCCGGCAACTTATAATCGGTACCCCCTTCCCTGGCCGCTTGCTGCCGGCAGTCCGCCTGGAGCGTCAACGATGGGGGGTAGGCCGGATCTACCTTCAGATTCTCATCGCAGCATACGCAACACTGGAGGTAATCTCCCATCTCGTAGTGGATGCGGCAGGCCTTCTGCCTCACATCGAGGATGTCTGGATCGATATCCAAAAGATCATAGTAGACGTCCAATGCCTCATCCAGTTGCCCTAAGTCGACCAGAATATCGCCTTTGAGCTCCAAGGAATCGATATCCGTATCATCTTCCGGTAGGGCCCTATCGATGGATGAGAGGGCCTCATCGTATCGGCCCTCCTCGCGAAAATCCAAGGCCATAGCGTAATCCTCGTTTTGATCAGCCGATATCGGCTGGATCGAAGCGGCCATCAAGGTCGCCATCATGAGCACAAGAAGAGCGTTTCTCATGCTCTTTAAGTAGATTTATTGGAGTGAATATCTTGCCTTGAGGATCCAACTGCCGTGGAAAACGCTGCGAAGGCGGACCGGAAGGGTTATCGCCACAGAAGGGGGATCTGTCTAAAAGGTGATGAGATGAGCCGCAAATCGATACCGATCATCCTTTTGATGCTGCTATCCTGCCAAGGAGCGCTATGCGAGAATACGATCATATTGGCCTACGACGACGGAGTTCCAGATGACGGCCTCTGGATCGACGAGGGACGGGGCCATGCCTTGCTCTTCACCGCCCCCTGCGAGGAGTGGACGTTGTCGCAGGTGGCCCTCTACGGCAAGCTGGTGGAGAATGGATCCTCCGATGTATTCGTCCTGGAGGTCTGGGACAAGGACCTAAACCTCCTTGCCAAGATCACCGATCGCACAAAGGCCTTCTTCGGAGATAAGATGGGCTGGACGGTTGTCGATATTCCTGATGTCCAGGTCACCCAGAACTTCTTGGTGAGCTTCTACGAATACGGCGACGTCTACATGGGGGCCGATACAAGCAAAGGCTCCGGCCGCTCCATCATCACAGCCCGGGCACCCAACCACATAATGGAGTGGGACATCACCTCGTGGAAGAGAAACGAGACCAACTGGATGATCCGGGCCATGGGCTACTCCCCTTCGCCCGTCATATATATCGAGATGCCGTCTGCCTCTGCCAGCCAGTCGAGCCCGGCGATGGTCATCCTCAGGGTGACCGATGCCGACGAGAACCTTCGAAGTGCCACTGTCTACATGATAGATAACAGCACCCAGGAGATGGTCTGGTCCGAGACAAAGCCCATCGAAGGAGGGGAGGCCCAGGTTCAGTTCTTCTGGCCGGCGACCGAGCACGTGGTCTCAAGCGACACATCAGAGGTCGGCCCCGTTTTGGCGATGAAGAGCTTGAACCTGCCCGCCAACCTCAGCATATACCTGACCTACTTCGCCCGCTGCATCCTTAAGGAAAACGAGACCGAGATCCCTGCAGTCGCCTTCTTCGGCGAGGACGGTCGGCTCAACTCGCTTACGGATATAAGTGGACTCGACCATTACATCTCCCCCACGCTCCTCAAGATCATCGACTCGACGAGGTCCTACTCAGACTATCAGAGGGATAATCTAACGCTCAAAGAAGGGCGAGACAGTCTGAGCTTCTACAAGATGGATGCAGGATCGAGCGATCCCAAGCTTGAGATCTTGCCGTCGCTTACGCTATCAAAATCGCCATTATTCAATCTCGGCCTCAAGCTGGACAAGGCGGATGCTAAGAGCGGGGAGTATCAGCTTATGGTGGAGGTGGAGGACGAAGGAATGAACGTCATGAGGGGAGTCTGGAAGAAGGTCGTGCAGGTGGCATGAGAGGGGCGCATGATCAGCTTTATCTCAACGGACGACCACCACATGCCGATGATACCATGAGCGAGGAATGCGACCTAAGAGAACTACTGATCACCGAGGACGAATACCGGGAGTATCTGATAAGGAGGCTTCGGCTGCAGGGATCCGCTCAGCAGGAGGTCGAGAAGGTGAGCTTTCCCTTCCTCCTGACCTCGGGAAGCGAGCTCTTGCGAAGCTTCATCCTCAACGAGACGGAGTTCGTCTCAAGCCTTCCTGACCAATACAGGCTTCCGGACCGGGGGTTCATTTGGTATCTATTCTCCCAGGCGGTGAGGGAGATCCAGGCCACAAAGGAGAGCATCGTGATCAGGTACCGGATCCAGGACCAGTACAGAAAGCCCTTCAGACAGTTCCACCTGTAGGCTGCCAGGTACCCTCAAGCTTTCCCTCCAGGGCCAATTGTCCAAGGCTTGAAGAAACCTCCTTCTCGATTAAAGCGGGGGCCGACCACTCGAGCGGCGTTCCCGGCAGGGGAGAGAAGTGATGGGCCCTCACTCGGCCCCCTCGACCGACGATCCATCGGGCAAGCTCGAGCGTTGCCATCTGGTCATCCGGCCCCTCCATTGGAAGGCCCAGGATCAAGTCGACCTGTGGCACGAGGCCGAAGTCGATGGATAGGTCGCAGGCGTCTGCCACCGCCTCCACTCCATGGCCCCTCCCAATTTCCCGAAGCACACGGGGGCTTCCCGACTGCCCCCCTATGGAGAGCGTATTGTTGGCGCAAAAGCGTGTTATCAGCTCAAGGGCCTTTGAGGATACGAAATCAGGCCTGACCTCAGAGGGGAAGGTGCCGAAGTATATGGGCCGGCCCAAGTCCGCAAGGGAGCGAAGCAAGGCCTCGACCTTATCCAGGCGGGGAACTCTCCCGTCCGATCCGTAGGCGAGCGCATTTGGCGTTGTTAAGCGGACGTCCTTAAGAAAGCGGGCGAATCTCGCGATCGTCTCCGTCGATCTGTGCCGCATTGAGCTCCCAAAGAGCCTCGGGGTCTGGCAGTACGCACAGCCCCATGGACAGCCCCGCGAGATCTCGACCGGTGCAATGAACGGCGGCTTGAATGGCGGAAATAGGTCGAGGTCGACCGTCTCGCCCGGCGGATTATGGACCATCTCTCCACCCCTCATGCAGGCGACGCCGCTTATGCCGGTTGGATCCTGTCCTTGGATCAATGCATCCAAGAGCTTGGGCAACGCCAATTCCCCCTCGCCCACAACGACGTAATCGAAGTGCTCGAGCGCCTCCTTTGGCCGGGCGGAGGGGTGCGGTCCTCCTGCGATGTATACCGCATCCACATTGGCCATTTCGATCTCTCGATAGACCTCATCTGCCTGGAGGGACGAGAAGCTGTAGAGCATGATGCCGGGCCTCGGCGAATCAGTTGGCCTGGCGGGCCTGAGGTGGATGAGGGAAGCTATGGAGTTGATGTTCTTTCGGTTCCAGCGAAACCAGACGCCGCCATTCCCAGGATCGATATTCTTCATGCGGCAGGTGCGTCCCGATTCCATTTTGTCTCTCTCAGCCATCTCGTCCTCTCTCGTCCATCTCACGGCCAGCTAGCATCGGGGAAGATGTGGACGTGCCTGAACTTCGATACGTCGACAAGCCCCATATCGGTCAGCTTCAGATCAGGGATTACAGGAAGCGCCATGAAGGAGAGCGTCATGAAGGGGTCCTCTAGCGTCGAACCCAGCTTTCGGGCCGCCTCCTTGACTTCCTCAATCCCAACGACGACCTCCCACATAGGCCCCTCGGAGAGGAGGCCTGCTATGGGTAGCGAAAGGGATGCCTGGACCGATCCATCCTTCACCGCCACGAGGCCGCCGCCCATCTCCGCTACAGCCCTCGCCGCTGCCAGCATCTCCTCAGATGATACGCCGACAACCGCGATGTTATGGGAGTCGTGGGCAACCGATGTGGCAATCGCCCCCTCCTTGAGGCCGAATCCTCGAACGAGGCCCAACCCCACCCGACCCGTGGCACTATGCCTCTCCACTACCGCAATCTTGAGTATATCCCGACGGGTATCGGAGACGACGCTTCCCTCCTCCACCAGGGGATGGAGAAGGAGCTGTCTCGTGATGATCTGATGGGGCAGGACCTCTATCACCCTCGCCTGCCCTGCGCGTGCCTCGATCTCGAAGGACGATCGATCCAGACGGCCAACGCGAAACGTTTGGGGCAGCGCCCGTTTGTGCCTCTCAAGCGAGAGCAGCAGGCGGCCCTTCTCCGCGACGACCTCCCCATCCTTAAAGACCATCTCTACTGCCATCTCCTCGATATCATTGAGCACCACGAGATCCGCCCGAAATCCTGGAGCGATCGCCCCCAAGTCGGATAAGCCGAAGCGCTCGGCTGCGTTGAGCGTTCCTATCTGAATTGCCATCACTGGGTCCATGCCCATCTCGATCGATGTTCGGATCATGAAGTCGATATGCCCCTCTCGTATGATCTCTGACGCGTGCCTGTCGTCGGATACGAAGAGGAAACGCCGAGAGTTGAGGCTCTCGACCAAGGGCAAGAGGTCCTTGAGGTTCTTTGCGGCCGTCCCCTCCCGGAGCATTATGTACATCCCAAGCCGGAGCTTCTCCCGCGCCTCCGCTAAGGATGTGCACTCGTGGTCTGAACCAATGCCCGCTATGACGTAGGCGGCAAGGTCGCGGCCGGTGAGAAGCGGGCAGTGGCCGTCGACCGGCCTATTCCCCGCAAGGCGGATCTTCTCAAGCACGGCAGGGTCCCTGTAGATCACGCCGGGGTAGTTCATGACTTCGGCAATCCCTATTACGCCATCCAGATCGAGCAGGCCGCGGAGGGCTTCGGCATCGAGGACCGCCCCCGAGGTCTCGAGGTGCGTTGCAGGAACGCAGGAAGGAAGCATCACGTAGACGTTTAGGGGAGCGCGCCTGGCCGAGTCCAGCATATAGGCGATGCCATCAATTCCGAGCACGTTTGCGATCTCGTGAGGATCGGTCACGACGGTGCATGTGCCATGCGGCACAACCGCCCGGGCGAACTCGGGGACGGTAACCATGGATGACTCGATATGCACATGGCCGTCGATGAAGCCGGGGGCGATGACGAGGCCTGACAGATCCATGACCTCTGCAGCGCTCGGGCAGTCGAATCCGACCACGCGGCCCTTGTGGACGGCAACTGCTGATCTGTAGACCTCGCCGGACAGGGTGTTTACAATCTCCGCTCCCTCGAGCAGGAGGTCGACCTCGACCTCCCCCCTCGCCGCCGCTATCAGCTCTTTTTGGGGCTCCATATCGCTTCCTCAATACTTGGGTCTCAGGAGAGAAGGTTATCCCATTAACTCGTAACGCTTGAAAGACGGATCTGTCGATGGTGGCCTGGCTGCTGTAGTCTCGATGAAGTGGTATGTCGCTTCCTCCTTACGGCAGGCTTATTCGATCGACGGAAGGCTGTTATCGTCTGGGGGACATTCCTGCACAACAAGAGGATCATGGAGCGGCTCAGGCCGGAGGGATGGGGGAGGGCCCTCTCTCCGATCTTCGATAGGGCGCCTGAGGGCTGCATCGATCCAGCGCGAGGTCGGAATGCATCACTGCGCATCCGATACGCCCTACAGCCGCCGGGCAAGCCTTCTTTCCAGCAGCCTCGGGCCTGCTGGGACCGAGCCGACTTTAAGCCTGCACCCTCGCGATACTTCGGAGGATATTTCAGATAGAGATCGAGCGGATGGGGAGGGGCGGATGATCGCGGGCGTGGGGGCGGATCGAGGGGGGGCATTGGCGCCTGGATTGCGGCTTGTTGATTCTATGGAGGTGATCATGGATCTTTGGGCGATATTGCCCTCTTCCGAAATGTTTTAATAGATAAAGATAGTTTTACAGTTAGTGATTATTAAAGAAGGATTGGTATCAATGCAGAAACGCGGATCTATGGAATATTTAGTTCTCCTTTGTGTGGCTATCTTTTTTGTATCTATTATGCCTGCTCTGGCCGAAAATCCTCTTTCCAATTTCTCTTCTGGCTATTCTGAATCATCCTATTTATCCTCTCATGAATTATCCTGGACACCGCATTACGATCCAAATACAATACCGATGCGCTTTACTCAGGAGCACGGAAATCGGTCTATTAGAAGTGCTCTTGATACTCGAATTCCGAGCTTTAATGAATCGGAGAATAATAGCATTGCTCATAGTACAATGAACGCTGCCGCATCAGCATTCGTCTCTCTGGAGTGGCAGAAGTGTCTCGGGGGCAGCGACTGGGATGATGCATATAGCATCCAGCAGACCACTGACGGTGGCTATATCGTAGCTGGAGGTCCTGAATCCAATGACGGCGATGTTAGTGGAAACCACGGATTTGATGATTACTGGGTGGTCAAGCTCAGCTCAAGCGGGACGTTAGAGTGGCAGAAGTGTCTCGGGGGCAGCGACTTAGACAATGCACAAAGCATCCAGGAGACCACAGACGGAGGATATATCGTAGCTGGATTCACTAATTCCAATGACGGCGATGTCAGCGGAAACCACGGTGGTTTTGATTCCTGGGTGGTCAAGCTCAGCTCAAGCGGAGCGTTAGAGTGGCAGAAGTGTCTCGGGGGCATCGGCTTTGAATGGGCACAAAGCATCCATCAATCAACTGACGGAGGCTATATCGTAGCTGGACTCACTAATTCCAATGACGGCGATGTCAGCGGAAACCATGGTGAATCTGATTACTGGGTGGTCAAGCTCAGCTCAAGCGGAGCGTTAGAGTGGCAGAAGTGTCTCGGGGGAAGCGACTGGGATAATGCATATAGCATCCAGCAGACCACTGATGGTGGCTATATCGTAGCTGGAAAGACTAGTTCCAATGACGGCGATGTCAGCGGAAACCACGGTGAATCTGATTCCTGGGTGGTCAAGCTCAGTTCAAGTGGTGCGTTAGAGTGGCAGAAGTGTCTCGGGGGAAGCGACTGGGATAATGCATATAGCATCCAGCAGACCACTGACGAAGGCTATATCGTAGCCGGAAGCGCTAATTCCAATGACGGCGATGTCAGCGGCAACCATGGTGAATCTGATTACTGGGTGGTCAAGCTCAGCTCAAGCGGGTCGTTAGAGTGGCAGAAGTGCCTAGGGGGCAGCGGCAGTGAAGGTGCATCTAGCATCCAGCAGACCACTGACGAAGGCTATATCGTAGCTGGAAGCGCTAATTCCAATGACGGCGATGTCAGCGGAAACCATGGTGAATCTGATTACTGGGTGGTCAAGCTCAGCTCAAGCGGGTCGTTAGAGTGGCAGAAGTGTCTGGGGGGCAGCGGCAGTGAAGGTGCATCTAGCATCCAGCAGACCACTGACGAAGGCTATATCGTAGCTGGAAGCGCTAATTCCAATGACGGCGATGTCAGCGGAAACCACGGTGAATATGATTCCTGGGTAGTAAAATTAGCGCCAGAAGCTGACTACCAGTGGAATTGCCTTGGCGGCTACCTGACCTCAAGTCCATCCATGATCCAGGATGTAGAGGGTCGGATCCACGTCTTCGTCAGAGGTGGCGATAACACTCTCTGGGACAGCGTCGATGGAACTTGGGCTGGACTCGGCGGGTACATCACATCAGACCCCTATGCCGTAATCGACGATGATGGCCAGATCCACATATTCGTCCAGGGAAGCGACGGCGCCCTGTGGGACAGGATGCTCGACGGCGATTGGGTGCCTCTAGGAGGCGGCATAGCCTCCAATCCCTGCGCAGTCCTTCTGCCAGAAGGCGATCACTTGAAGATCGCGGTCAAGGGCGAGGATGACGCGCTCTGGATAAACGACTTCGACACGGAAACCCTTACGGGCACCTGGTCCTACTTCGGTGGCGAGATTACCTCGAACCCGTATGTGATCTTCGATGCGCTTGGAATCATGCATGTCTTCGTCCGGGGAAGCGACGGCGCCCTCTATGAGAACGCCGACGGCAGCTGGCTCGGCCACGGCGGCTACATCACGTCTGACGCAATCCCGGCCTTCGATTCCGAATCCGCCTTATGCACCTTCGTTCGTGGCGGCGACGGGGCGCTATGGGAGTTCGTGGATGGCACTGGCTGGGTCGGCCTCGGCGGCTATATCGCGCCGGCTGATGGGAGCTTCTATAAGGCAAACTCAGCGCTGGTCGCGGGTTCCAGCGGAGATCTGCAGGCGTTCGTCTGTGCCGGCGATAACAGCCTCTGGTTCAACATGCAGGGAGAGTGGCACCCAATAGGCGGCGTCCTGTCGTCGGACTCAAGCGCCATATTCGATGAGGAAACCGGACTGGTCCATGTTGCGGCCAGAGGGTCCGATGGACAGCTTTGGATCTGCACAACAGCATGAGGGGGAGACCGATACGCAGGGGAGGCTGGAGGCAAGAGCCCTTGGTCCAAAGGATTCAAGGGCCGGCCTCTTCACGGCCGCAGCATTAGATCGACAGAAGCCGGTCGCCGTGTGTGGGACCTTCCTGCACAACCGCCGGATCATGGAGCGGTTCAGGCGAGAGGACTATAGGGCATAGAGATGGAGGCAGTGCCCTATCTCTCCGCAATCTTCGATCGGGCGCCCGAGGGCTACCTCGATCCAGCGCGAGGGCCCGAGGTCGGAATGCTCGGCTATGCATCCGATACGCCCTACAGCCACCGGGCCAGCCTTCTTTCCAGCAGCCTCGGGCCTGCTGGGACCGAGCCTGCGTATGCTTGCACGCTCGCGATACTCCGGAGGATATTTCATGGGGAGATCGAGCGGATGGGGAAAGGCGGATGATGGCGCTTGGCCTGGAGGGGACAAGGCGCCGCCGCCTGAGCATGCCAACCAGATTGCGTTCAAATTCTTGAGCTGGACATATGCCCATTTCCTATCTGCAGCCAGCCCTGAAATATCATGTTTTAAGATGGCAAGATTTAAAATGGATGAGTGCAACAATACCCATTGGAGTACGAGGCCTATTCTGGAGAGAATGACATGAAAAAATCAGGAAGAGATGTTCCGGGTCGTGATTCTTAAATCGGTTGGATTTTCTAGAACCTGTCTACGGCTCGCGATCCTGCTAAAAATCATTGAAAGGGATTTTTTGGGATAATCGATATACAGTGATGTCGTAATCCAAAACCGGCCCAAAATCCAACCCATAACAGATCCACGACCGAAGATAATTTAAATACATATTTACAACATAAGATGTAGCTATATGAAATGCTATTTGAAGCGACCGGGAAAAGACGTTCCAACTGGCATTTTCATTCTTGCAGCGATCATATTTATTAGGGCATTTTTGGCATTATTCAGCGTGGTTCTTGGGATTTTTGTATTCATTGGCATGTTTATTTTCGAGGGATTTCAAGGAGTTGAGCCTGTTGACATTATACTATTTCTCTCATCTTTTCTCCTCTTACTTGTCTTTATCAGTCTATCCATTCTTTGCGGTTCATGGCTGGTCACGCTCCAGCCCCGCGGCTGGATTTTGGTAACCATCGTCGTATCATATCTTCTTCTTCTTGAGCTGATAGAGCTATACCAAAGCGCAAGCCCGGATGCATTCGACGCTGTAATATATATAATATTATTATTATATTTAAATAAAAAATCAACTAGGCGTCCTTTTGGACTATAATGCCGTGTGCTTTAGGCTCGATTCTATCTGGAAGGGTAAAGCGAGAGGGATTACAAACACCTCCCCTGGGATCAGGATATTGGGCCTGGCTTTAAAGAAGGGGGCTAGAGGTTGGGGATTGTGGAGGAGATTCGGATCTCAACAATCCCGATCTCCATGAAGTCCGGCCTGCGTAGAGGCTCGGTTGGAGATAAATTTAAATAATCTCAGCCATATAAACGGCAGATCGTGTGGGAAGTTAAGGAGATCACCCTCAAGGTGGCGAAGGCCTACCCGAACGACTCGGCCCGCGGGATCGCCCGGCTGGACCCAAACGCCCTCCTGACGCTTAGGCTCTCGCCTGGCGACATCATCGAGATCGAGGGCAAGAGGCTCACCGCAGCCAAGGTCTGGCGGGCAGACCGGCAGGACTGGTCGCAGGACTACATCCGGATAGATGGCTTCATCAGGCAGAACTGCGGCGTTGGGATCAGCGATCGCGTCAAGGTGCGCCGCGCAAAGCCGGCTGATGCGCTCCGTATGGTGCTTGCGCCATCCGACTCCCCGACGATGCACTACGGCCAGGATGCAGGCGAGCTGATCCGCCGCCAGACGCTGAAGAGGCCTGTTGTGAAAGGCGACATCCTTCCCATAATGAGCTCGGCGACCCACCCCTTCATCGGCAGGCTGGAGGCAATCCCCCTAGTGGTTGTGGATACCGATCCCTCTGGCGTTGTCGTCATCACCGAGAGGACGGAGATACTTCTTCGGGAGAAGCCAGCGAAGGACTTTGGCGCGGTGAAGGCAACCGGCGTGACCTACGAGAACGTAGGAGGCCTCCGCACCGAGGTGCTGAGGGTAAGGGAGATGATCGAGCTTCCGATGAAGCACCCCGAGATATTTCGTAAATTGGGAATCGAGCCTCCCAAGGGAGTCCTCCTGCACGGACCGCCTGGAACCGGAAAGACATTGATCGCAAAAGCAGTTGCAAATGAGAGCGGCGCAAACTTCTTCTCGATTGCTGGTCCCGAGATCATGTCGAAGTACTACGGCGAGAGCGAACAGCGCCTCCGGGAGATCTTCGAAGAGGCCAACCGGACAACGCCCTCGATCATCTTCATCGACGAGCTCGACTCGATCGCGCCCAAACGAAGCGAGGTCACGGGAGAGGTCGAGCGCCGCGTGGTGGCCCAGCTCCTGGCGATGATGGACGGCCTGACGGAACGGGGGCAGATGGTCGTGATCGGCGCAACTAACCGGGTGGACGCCATAGATCCGGCTCTACGCAGGCCAGGCAGGTTTGACAGGGAGATCGAGATCGGCGTGCCAGACAAAAAAGACCGCGTCGAGATTCTCCAGATCCACGTTCGAAACATGCCCCTAAGCCAGGATGTGGACCTTGGAGGGCTTGCCGACAGGACACACGGCTTTGTGGGGGCGGACGTCAGCGCTCTCTGCAAGGAGGCTGCGATGAAGACGCTTCGCCGCTTCCTGCCCGATATGGGGATGGACGAGGACCTCCCCCAGGAGGTGATCGACGAGATGACGGTCACGTCGCTGGACTTTGAGGAGGCCCTGAAGGAGATAGAGCCCTCATCGATGAGGGAGGTCCTCGTCGAGCTGCCTCGCGTCACCTGGAAGGACCTGGGAGGCCTTGGCAACCTCCGACAGGAACTTATCGAGTCGATAGAGTGGCCGCTCAAGACCCCGGAGAGGTTCGAGAAGATGGGCATCCGCCCCCCCAAGGGGATCCTCCTCTACGGGCCGCCGGGCACTGGAAAGACCCTAATCGCCCAGGCGGTCGCAAACGAGACGAACGCGAACTTCATCTCCGTTCGAGGGCCTCAGATGCTCTCGAAGTGGGTCGGGGAGTCTGAGAAAGCCATTCGCGAGATCTTTAGAAAGGCAAAGCAGGTCTCGCCATCCATCGTATTCTTCGATGAGCTCGACTCGATCGCACCCATGCGGGGCATGGACGAGGGATCCAGGGTCACCGAACGGGTTGTAAACCAGCTGCTCGCGGAGATGGACGGCCTGGAGGCCTTAAAGGACGTTGTGGTGATCGCTGCCACCAACCGGCCCGACATCATCGACCCGGCGCTCATCCGATCGGGGAGGTTTGACCGCCTTCTGTTGATAGGCCCGCCGGACAAGCAGGGAAGGCATGAGATCTTGAGGGTCCATACAGCGGCCATACCGCTCGATCGCGACGTTGCCCTGGAGGAGCTCTCCGAGCTGACCGAGGGCTATGTGGGCTCAGACATCGAGGCCCTCTGCCGCGAAGCAGTGATGCTGGCCATGAGGGAGAACTCCACAATCGTCGAGATGAGACACTTCCACCAGGCCTTGAAGCGGGTTCGGCCAAGCATCGAGGAGAACATGGTCAGCTACTACGAGAGGATTCAAGAGCGGCTCAAGGGCGGGACGAAGGTTGAGCCGAGCTCCTTGATAGGCTACAGGTGAGGGATATGTCCAAGATCTACGCAAGCAGCCTGGCCGGAAAGGAGATAGTGACCGTGGAAGGAAAGGTGCTCGGGCAGATCGAGAACATCATCGTCGAGCCCGAGACAGGCGAGCTCGTCGACCTCGTGGCAAAGCCAGGGTCGGAGCTTTCCCGCTCCATGTATAGGGGGGAGGGAAAGCACATACTGATAGCCTTCTCCGCGGTCTGCGCGGTCAAGGACTATATCGTAGTCGACGATGCATTGGCCAGGGCCCGATGAGATGGGGGCCCCTGGGCCATGCAAAGACAGGCCGAACCCTTTGATCTAACTGAGTGGAGTAAGAGATGAGAACAGCTAGTGGCTGGATTGCGGTAGGACTGGCCCTTGCTTTCGGCTTATGCGCTCTCATCACTTCCGTCTGCTCCGAAGAAGAGACTGGGGAGTACGCAGCGCTCTACAACCACCTCGGAAACGTCCTCTTTCAGGCAGGTCTTGAAGAAGATGCCCTGAGATACTACAATATATCGATCCAGGTAGACGCGAACTTCTCAGAGCCCTGGAACAACAAGGGAGTCGTCATCTATCGGCTGGATCGACCGGCCGAGGCGCTCGAATCCTTCGAGATGGCATGCGACCTCGACGCGAAAGACGCCACCGCGTGGCAGAACCAAGGATTCGTCCTGATGAGGCTCGGCAGGACGGGCCAGGGCGAGGAGGCCCTCTCCCTGGCGAGAAGGCTTGGGATTCAAGTGGGGGAGGAGCTTTCCCTAACGGAAGAGAGGCGCGAGATCGTCCTCATGCCAACGAGGTCCGAGGATGGGAAAGATAACCTCTCAGCGTACGATGCGGCCCGCAAGCTTTCCCTCCAGGGGAACTCGTTCTACAGACGGGGTTTCCTCAACTACTCGCTGACCTCCTTTGAGCAGGCGGCCCTTGCAGATCCTAGCTTGCCCGACGCCTGGAACAACAAGGGGCTGATCCTCGCAAGGCTTGGCATCTACGAGGAGGCAATGGAGTGCTACGGCAAGGCGGCGGAATTGGACGACAGGTCTCCGCTCCCGTGGTGCAACATGGCCGACTCCCTCTACCGAATGGGGAGGACCGACGAGGCGCTCGAACGGCTGGATCGCGCAAAGGAGCTCGACGATAAGAGCCCCGCGCTTTGGAACGAGATGGGGGTGATACTAGCCGAGATTGGGAGAGATGATGAGGCATTGGATTGCTTCGTTCGATCGATGGAGCTCGACCTGTACTACCCCCCCTCCTGGAACAACAAGGGGGTGATGCTCGCCCGAAAGGGAGCATATGACGATGCTGTCACATGCTTTAGAAACGCCCTCCACCTCAATGGCGGCTTTTCTGAAGCCTGGTACAACGGCGGCCTGGCTCTTGCCGCGGTCGGTGTGACGGAGAACTCCGAGAAGTCCTTCGAGATGGCGAGATCGCTCGGCCTTGAATTGGATTCACAGGAGTACATCCTCGTCTCCCAGCCGTCGCTCATGGAGGAGAGCTCTAAACCAATCGTCGAAGCCGCAAGGGACGCTCCTGGATTTGGATGTTTTTTTGCCCTCCTCGGCCTGATCCTAATAGCGAAGCGAAGAAGATGACGAAGGTTGAGGACGCTGCCTTCTCGCGAGATAGAATATCAGGTTCTTCGCATGACTGTGTAGGAAGGATTCATCGCTCCACGTGGACTTTTTGTCAATTTAGGCACGCATGAACATCGATAGAACGACCATACATATATATATATATATGATCACATGTGCTATTTAAGGGAGAATATTAGCGTTCATTCGCGTTCATTCGTGGTTGATATAGGGAGGAATACACTCACCCAAATCGAATAGCGAGGATATGAATATCGCAATGTTCGGATCTCGATTGAGATGAGATGGCATTGGCCGGGGCTGAGGATGCGCGGCAGGAAGGCGTCAGACCTCTAGCTCCATCATATCGTGACCAAGCGGCCACCTCTTGACCGCGATCTCGTGGGGAGGGAATAGATGGCTCAGGTGGGTGAGCGCAACTCGCCGGACATCGAGCCTCCCTGCCAAGGCCACGGCCTCCTCGGCGTTCATGTGCTTATCCAGGTTGTAGCCAGGCGGCATGATGGCATCGGCAAGCATCAAGTCCGCGCCTCTCATCAGCTTCTGGCTAGCCGAGGGAATATCCTGGGTTGTGTCGCTCGTAATCACGAGCCTTTTGCTACCGTCTCTCACGAGGACTCCAACCGTCTCCGTAGGGGGATGGTTTACTGGAAGGAGGACGAACTCGGCTCCTGCGAGCTCAAACGGCTCCATTGCGACTGCGTCGTGCCGCTCGGGGCGCAGGAAGTAGAGGTAGTTCAGTATGTAGTCCATGGTGTCCTTCAGGGCATAGACCGGAACCCGGTTCTGCACCCTGTGGAAGTCGCCGAAGCCCGCATAGTGATCATAATGGGCGTGGGTCCAGATCACAGCATCCACGCGGGCAATCTCCTTCTTGAGAAGCTGCCATCTAAGATCGGGGCTTGTGTCCACGAGCACTCTATGTCCGTCGATATCGATCAATACCGAGAACCTCATCCTCCGGCTCAGCCCCCCCCGGAGGGCATCGGTGCAGGCAGGACAGCGACAGCCGATCTTGGGGGTGCCTATGGCATCCCCTGTCCCAAGAAGGGTCACCATCATGAGATGGTGCTCCGCCTGTGGTCGGAGATCCGCCGGTCGAAGTCCTCCACAGCTCGGAGGAGATCTGCCTGATCGATCCTCTTGCGGTCTTCAAGCAGCGAGTTGAGCACGGCCTCGCGCACAACCAGGCGAAGGTCTGACCCTGAGTAGCCCTCGGTGAGCTCGGACAAAACGCCCGCGTCCACCTGGCCGTCGATGCGGAATAGTACTTTCTCAAGGATCTTTTGACGCATCTCCTGATCGGGAAGGGGAAAGGTCAGCACCTTGTCGAAACGCCGCCAGGCTGCATAGTCGAGTAGCTGGGGATGGTTCGTGGCCCCTATGAGCAAGACGCCATCGTCTATCAGGCTCACTTCGTCGATGGCCTTCAAGAGCGTGTTGACCGCCCTCTTGATCGCGCCATGCTCGTCGGAGGTCCTCGTCTTCGCGACGAAGTCGAACTCATCAATGAAGAGTATGCAAGGGCTCAGCCGTTTAGCGAGCTCGAAGACCTTGTCTACGTTCTTGGAGGTCTCTCCTAGGTACTGGCTTGTGACCATGGAGAGCTTTACCTCTATCAAGGGAAGGCCGAACCATCCCGAGAGCGCGCGCGCGACAGAGGTCTTTCCCGTCCCGGGCGGTCCAACGAAGAGCAGCTTACCTATCTCGTGGAGGCCCACCTCCTTCAGATACTCTCGATGCTCCAAGGCCTTCGCAGCCTTTGCTATCTCGTCGCGCTGCTCCATAGTGAGAATGAGATCTTCGAGCTGCTCCCTAACGTCCTCGGGGGCGCTTATGCGGACGAGCTTCAAGAGATCGTCGGCCTCCTTGACGTCGGAGCACATCTCCTTGATCTTTGCCTCGATCCATTCACGATCGGCGTAGAGGGGACGGTTCAGACTCCTTGCCTCGGCGTAGCTGACATCGAGCGAGTCGTAGTTCTGGTAGAAGTAGGCCAACGTTGGATTGGCCCGGATCATCTCCAGCGAGTCCTGGTGAGCCAACCACCTGGCCCCCAGGTCAAAGACGGTTAGCCGAAGCTGTGAGCCGAACTCCTCCAGGTTCACGAAGGGCAGCTTCTTGGACCTCGCCTTGACGTCCATGGGGCCGTATATGCCCTCCACATCGGCAGATGTTACGTATATGGGGCGCTTGACGCCCTTTACCTGGTGATCGAAGTAACGCTTCCTGATCTTTGGAGGCAGGTCATCCTCGGTCAGGCCTTCCGATCGGTTGTATATCTCCGCGGTGAGCAGCAGCTCTGCGATCTCCATCGCTTCCGTCTTATCGGAACCCATCTTCAGAACTCCATAGGGAAACTCCATCAAGCTGGAGACTACTGGTGGCGTACGAGATGAGATAAATCTTTCCCAAGGCCCCTGTCAGCATCTTAAGGCCCCTCCCCCTCGTCAACTTTATCAACGATCAGGTAGGATGCCCTACGGCCGGCCTCGAGCCGGTTGGTGATCAAATATGTATGCGTGGGATCGCTTTATTAGGTAATATTCGTCTTCTGGATACCACTCTGCGCGATGGAGAGCAGACCCCCGGAGTATCGTTGACCAGGGAGGGAAAGCTTGCCATCGCACAAAAGCTCGATCTATTAGGAGTACATGTAATAGAAGCGGGCTCTGCTATGACCTCTGAGGGCGAGCGTCAATCGATGAGGGCCATAGCCTCCGAGGGGCTCAACGCCGAGATCTGCGGATACTCCCGCGCGGTCTTGGGGGACGTGGACCATGCCCTCGACTGCGACCTGGACTCCATCCATCTCGTAGTCTCCGTCTCGGATCTCCATATAGAGAGGAAGCTTCGCTCCACTCGAAAGGCCGTTTTGGAGAAGGCGGTGGAGGTTACCGAGTACGCAAAGGATCACGGCCTCATCGTGGAGCTGAGCGGCGAGGACGCAAGCCGCGCTGACCTGGACTTCCTCGAAGGGCTCTACCGCAAGGGCTTGGAGGCAGGGGCCGACCGGCTTTGCTTCTGCGATACCGTGGGCGTCCTCGTCCCTGAGAGGACAATCGAGATATTTCGCAGGCTCTCCCAGCTAGGCGCGCCGATAAGCGTCCACTGCCACGACGACTTCGGCATGGCAACTGCAAACACAATAGCCGGCCTTCGGGGCGGGGCCTCAGAGGCTCATGTGACCGTCAACGGGATAGGAGAGCGGGCAGGGAACACCAGCCTTGAGGAGGTGGTGATGACCCTCGAGAACCTCTACGGCGCGGGAACGGGGATCAAGTGCGATATGCTCTACGGGCTCTCTCGCATGGTGTCCCGATTGACCGGAATCCAGGTGGCCCCGAACAAGGCAATCGTGGGGGAGAACGCCTTCACCCACGAGGCAGGCGTCCACGTCCACGGGATCAAGGCCGACGCCTCGACATATGAGCCTATGAGGCCGGAGCAGGTGGGGAGAAAGAGGCGCATAGTGCTAGGAAAGCAGTCGGGCAGGGCCTCTGTGGAGCTTGCGCTCAAGGAGTTCGATATAGAGGTATCGGAGACGCAGCTCCTGCAGATCGTCCATAGGGTAAAAGAGCTTGGGGATAAGGGCAAGAGGGTCTCGGATGTGGATCTGCAGACGATTGCCGACATCGTCCGCTCCATCCAGATAGAGCCCAAGGTCAAGCTTCAAGAGCTGACCGTTGTAAGCGGGAACAAGGTGACTCCCACCGCCAGCGTAAAGATAATGTTGAATGGGGTAGAGACACTGGAAGCAGGCGCGGGCGTAGGCCCAGTGGATGCAGCCATAAACGCCATCAGGCGAGCTCTATCAGGGGTAGCCGACTTCCGCCTGGAGGAGTACCATGTCGACGCCATCACCGGGGGCACAGACGCGCTGGTTGAGGTATGGGTGACGATGGCAATAGCCGATAGGAAGATAACGGCACGCGGCGCGGGGGCCGATATAATCAGGGCCTCCGTTGAGGCCGTGCTGGAGGGCATCAACAGGCTGATGCTGATGGAGGAGAAATAGAATGACCAAGATGAGCGGTGCTGAGGCGATACTCGCATGTCTCAAGGAAGAGGGCGTAGATGTGATGTTCGGCCTGCCGGGCGGGGTGCTCCTGCCGCTGTACGACGCTATCTACAGCTCCGATATCAGGCATATACTGGTAAGACATGAGCAAGGGGCAGCTCACGCGGCCGATGGCTATGCCCGTGCAACTGGAAAGGTAGGGGTATGCCTTGCAACCTCCGGGCCCGGTGCCACAAACCTCGTAACCGGTATCGCCACAGCGTTCATGGACTCCGTCCCAATGGTTGCGATGACCGGTCAGGTCCCAACCAACCTGATTGGGAAGGACGCCTTCCAGGAAGCCGATATAACAGGCATTACCTTGCCAGTGACCAAGCACAGCTACCTCCTTCGAAGCGCCAGCGAGATCCCAAAGGCATTCAGAGAGGCCTTCTACATCGCAAGAAGCGGCCGTCCAGGGCCTGTGCTCATCGACCTTCCAAGGGACATCACCGTGGAGGAGATGGAGTTCAGCTACCCGGAGATCCACCTTCCCGGCTACCAGCCTTCGGTCAAGGTTCACCAGATGCAGATCAAGAAGGCGGCGAGAGCCCTCATAGAGGCAGAGCGGCCTGTCATCTACGCTGGCGGCGGGATTCGTTACGCCAATGCCCACCAGGAGCTCTTCGAGCTTGCGATGAGGTTGAACGCCCCAGTTACAACCACCCTGATGGGCATGGGGTGCTTTCCCGAGGACAATCCCCTTTCCCTTGGGATGCTCGGCATGCACGGGACGAAGTACGCAAACTTCGCAATGCAGGATGCCGATCTCATCCTGGCCGTGGGCGCGAGGTTCGATGACCGCGTAACAGGTAGCATCGCGACATTCGCCCCCAAGGCCAAGATCATCCACATCGATATCGATCCAGCCGAGATCGGAAAGAACGTCCGCGTGGATATCCCGGTCGTCGGGGATGCCAAGAACGCGTTATCGGAGATGCTCATCCATGTGAGCTCCCGGCCACGGACCGCCTGGAACGATAAGGTCGATTACTGGAAGAAAGAGTTTCCCCTGCGCTATGTGATGTCCGAAGAGGTGATCAAGCCCCAATTCGTCGTCGAGAAGATCTGCGAACTCTGCCCTGAAGCGATAATCGTGACCGAGGTTGGACAGAACCAGATGTGGGCAGCTCAGTTCTTCACCCACAAGGATCCCCGACGGTTCATATCCTCCGGCGGACTCGGCACCATGGGATACGGGCTCCCCGCAGCGATCGGCGCCAAGGTGGGAATGCCTGACTGCGAGGTCATCGACATCGCTGGGGACGGAAGCATTCAGATGAACATCCAGGAACTCGCAACTGCGGTCCTGAACGATATCCCGGTCAAGGTGGCCATATTGAACAACGGGGTCCTCGGCATGGTGCGGCAATGGCAGGAGCTCTTCTTCTGCGAGCGCTACTCCCATACGACGCTTGGAAGCTGCCCCGACTTCGTCAAGCTGGCCGAGGCCTATGGGGCGCTCGGCCTTCGGGCAACCAAGCCATCGGAAGTCGAGGACGTGATCAAGGAGGGCCTTGCCTCGGACAAGCCCACCGTCATGGATTTCAAGGTGCATAGCAAGGAGATGGTCTCCCCAATGGTTCCGGCCGGGGCATCCCTCGCGGAGATCCTGGAGCTGGAGGGCTGATCATGAGGCATACCATAGCGGTCATTGTGGAGAACAACCCTGGCGCCCTTACAAGGATCTCGGGGATGTTCAGCCGGAGGAGCTTCAACATCGACAGCCTCTCCGTCGGTGCGACCGACCATCCAGACTACTCCCGCATGACGATATGCGTGCACGGGGACGAGGAGGTCCTCGAGCAGGTGATAAAGCAGCTCTCCAAGCTGATCAACGTCATCAGGGTGAGCTTGCTCGAGCCGGAGGAGTCTGTAGAACGCGAGCTCGCCTTGATCAAGGTGAACGCGGACAAGAACTCCAGAAGCGAGATCATGCAGCTGATCTCGGTCTTCCGAGCCAAGATCATCGATGTGGCTCCTCGCTCCATGGTCATCGAGGTGACCGGGGATGAGAAGAAGGTCGACGCCATGGTGCGGCTGCTTCGTCAGTTCGGGATCAAGGAGATGGCACGAACGGGCCGGGTCTCCATGGTGCGGGGGACCAAGGTCGTGAAGGTGTAACCTTCGCTTCGCCCTTGGTCCATCTATTCGATATGCGATGCTGGATGCGTCACTCAAAGAGGTAATTGTAAATGGCAAAGATATACAAGGATAAGGATGCGGATCTGGATATTCTGAAGGATAAGGTGATAGCCATAGTGGGTTACGGCAACCAGGGCCATGCCCAGGGAGCCAACCTGGCGGACTCCGGCCTAAACGTCATCGCCGCCGACCTGCCCGGCTCCCCTGCCTGGAAGAGGGCTGAGGAGGATGGAATCAGGGTGGCATCCGTCGCCGAGGCCTGCAAGGAGGCGGACTACATCCAGATGCTGCTTCCAGACGAGCTCCAGGCGAGGATCTACAAGAGCGAGATCGCCCCTTACATGGATGAGGGAAAGATCCTGGGCTTCTCCCACGGCTTCAACATCCGCTACTACCAGATCGTGCCCCCCGAGAACGTCGATGTGGTAATGGTCGCGCCCAAGGGGCCAGGCGACCTCGTAAGAAGGACATATCAGGAGGGGATAGGAGTCCCATGTCTCGTTGCAGTTCAGCAGGATCATTCCGGAAACGCCTTCAGGTACGCCATGGCCTACGCCAAGGGGATCGGCGGAACCCGGGCGGGCGTCCTCGAGACGACCTTTAGCGAGGAGACAGAGACCGACCTCTTCGGCGAGCAGGTCGACCTCTGCGGCGGGGTCACGGCCATGATCAAGGCGGCATTCGAGACGCTTGTTGATGCTGGCTACCAGCCCGAGATCGCCTACTTCGAGGCATGCCACGAGCTGAAGCTGATCACAGACCTGATCCACGAGGGCGGCCTCATGAAGATGTGGAACGCCGTCTCGAACACGGCCGAGTACGGGGGCCTCACCCGCGGCGAGCGGATCATCAACGAGGAGTCCAGGATCGCCATGGAGGAGATCCTCGACGAGATCCAGTCGGGGGAGTTCGCCCGCGAGTGGATCCTCGAGAGCCAGGCAGGCCTCCCTGTGAAGAGGTCGCTCGAGCAGCTGGAGAGCGAGCACCTCATAGAAGAGGTGGGCGCCGAGCTTCGAGCGATGATGCCCTGGCTCGGGAAGAAGTAGGGGGGTGGTCGGCCTCCCTGCCACCTCTTTTATGCAGCAGGGAGTCTAGGTCATTGACCATCTTTCAGGGATATTCTGGGTAAATTTTTATATATGGAGCGTGCTAGAACTACACGGGGGGAAATTCATGGCAAAACTCCTAATCGGCCTAATCGGCCTATTGATCATGTTATATCCGGCGTTCTGTCTGGAGACTAACGCATCCGATATCGAGACCATTGCATCCGGCATTGAGGCCAATGCATCTGATATCGAGACCGCTACATCCGGCATTGAGGTCAACGCATCCGATGTCGAGACCGCTACATCCGGCATTGAGGTCAACGCATCTGACGTCGAGACCATTGCATCTGATATCGAAACAGGCCTGCCCATCCAGGCGGCTGCAGTACCCGCCCCGAAAGGGGCGATCGATCTTGGGTCGCTTGGATCTGAGATGTACACGAGCTCCCACGAGGGATCCCTGAGCTATCCCGGAGAGGAGGCCTGGTACGAGTTCGAGATAACCGAACCTGTACGGGCAATCCTGCTCGCCTCAAGTCCCGACGGCAACTTGGTGATGGTGCTCTTCGACCAGGATATGAACTACATCACCTCGGCCAGCGGCATACTCAACGAGGAGATGGAGCCTGGATCCTACTACCTCCGGCTGGGCACCTGCCCCTACGAGGAGGTCGACTATTCCATAACCCTCAGTAACTCCTTCGAGATCGAGCCAAACGATGGCATAAGCGACGCCCAGGACCTTGGGGAGATCTCAGAGAGCCAACAGATCGGCGGATCGATCCTTCCTAGCGGCGATGTGGACTTCTTCAAGTTCGAGATACCATCGGAACATGGCGCAATCTCCATCCAGGCGGAGACCGACTTGAATACGCCTGCCCTCATCCTTTACGCGATGGACGATGAGGAAGGTCGGTATCTGCCCGTAGCGACAGGAAGCAACCGTATCATCCAGATGGTGGACGAGGGATCCTACTATCTGCGTGTGCAGGGCGATGGACAGCGCACCACGTTCAATTACACCTTGAGCATCTCCCAAGCTGCCTGGGAATGCGACAATGAACCAAACGACGGGTTCGAGGAGGCCGCCTATCTGGGAGAGGTGGACCTCTCCTCCGCGCTCGATGTTGACGGCTGCATTGCCAAGGAGGAGGACGTGGACTACTTCGCCTTCGATCTCCTGAATATGTCAAACGTCGTACTGGAGACATCGGGCGAGGATGGCGACTCGAAGATATGCCTATACGACTCCGAAGAGAGCGAGGTGGACTGCGACGATGATGGAGGAGACGGAGTATGGAGCCTCATAGAGGAAGAGCTTGAGCCCGGACGGTACTTCGTCAAGGTGGAGAGCTACTATGGGGATGCCACCTTCTCCTACAAGCTATCGATATCCGCAGAGGAGTAGATCGGATAAAGATCGATGGCGGGCCGGGCGCAAGCTCGCCTCCGATCTTCGACATTTTTTACAGCTGCCGCCTTGCCTGATTCTGGATCGATCGCGCTCAGATCTGCCCAAGGGAAGCTCATCAAGCTCTCTAAATAGTCCATTAACGGCTCGTATAGCCCCTCAGGACCCACGTTCAATAGGGCGCTTATCATCACCAATCGGGGAAGCGTCTGAGTCGTTGCGAACTTTAAAAGCATGCGCGTGTTGAATGGCCAGAGGGAATAGGATGAGACCGTCTCGGAGAGCGGTTTTTGATAATTAACATATTAATATTGTTTGTTTATAATAAGTAGATCCGATGATGTCATCATCATCATCATCCTCTGCAGAGAGAAACTTATTAACAGATAAAAGATAGTTACCCTGTGAAGGGAGATGATCAAACGGATTTCAGCGACCAGGAGTTCTTGAGAGCCCTCCACGAGGAGAAGGTGACAGCCCAGAACGAGAGGGCAAGCTACGTCACAAGGAAGCTTGCATTCGTCACACTGCTCTTCGGCATAAGCTCTCTCGACCTGGGATTGGAGATGGAACAGGTCTACTGGCTCCTCTACCTCATACCGATGGTTGCCATCTGCTACGACTCCCACATAACATCCGCCGATGCAAGGGTCAAGCGGATAGGAGCCTTCCTCGGCCGCCACCCAGGCTCGATGGCAGGAGAGGTCGAGCGGCAGTGGGAGAGCTTCTCTTCCGTATACAGAAGCCCCTTCGCCCCCTTTGCAGATCTATCCCTCTCCTTGATCGTCACCCTCGCAGCCGCGGTCTACCTCAACTCGGAGCAGCGGCCGGGCGAGCGGGAACTCGCAGCCCTATTCTTTGCAACGTGGCTTACCCTCTCGCTCGCAGTGATCGCAGGCCTCTGGGCAAGGCACAGAAAGCTCCTCTCAATGATCGACCGCTACGGCCTGGACCTGGAGAGGCCGGCGGATCTGATCGAGAAGAGGGATCGCGCCTAGGCCGACTGCCGTTTGGCAAGCGTTACGTTACCGTTTTTTGGAAGGCAGCGCCAGCAGTTGGTTCTGCTAGGCAGGCTGCCTTTCGACAAGCGCTGCCTTATCCATCTTTGACGCTGACGGATAGGTTCAGCCGGCCTCTTGCTAGCCGCCTTAGAAGGGGCGGGGCATTAAGAAGATCGGCCTTGACGAGGGGATCGTAGTACTCGATCTGCCAGGCACCGTCTTCCCAGGTCGCGTTTGCGGCAATTGCATATGCCCTCCAGCGCAACGTCCGGACGCTCGCCAAGCCCTCTGCTGCAAAGAGCGCTTCATTGAGGCCGGGGCCGGAAGACGTGACGCAGAGCTTTGGATAGAGCCCCCTTGACTCCGGGTCCCCCCGCAGGCTGAAGGCGTATACCTCCCACGCAGATCCCCGGTCGAGGAGGAGGTCCCATCGCAGAAGGCCCGGCCGCGGAAAGCTCTCCGATCCAGGAACTGCGGCCTTGGCTTCCAGCTTTCCCTCCATCCTTATCCCTCCGAGGACCACGAGGAGGAGAAGGACGATCGTGAGGAGAAGAAGCGGCCGCCTGCATCCAAGGCGGTAGATCGAGACGATTATCGCAAGGCTTGCAACCGTGAGAAGAGTCTCCGAGTAGAAGAAGAGCTCGAGGGACCATCGTGTTGAGTCGAGCGGATAGAGGAGAGGCACGCCCCGGGTTGTCAGCATGTCGAGGACAAGATGGATCAGGACGCCGAGAGAAGCCCAGGCAACCGCAGTCGTTGTGAGGCGAGGCATACTGCGGCCGAGGCGCCCTTTCACGCAACCGAGGGATGCCGCTTTGATCGCAATGGCGGCCGTGAGAATGCCGAAGAGGAGGGAATGGGTGATCCCGCGATGGACCAGTAGGAGCGTAGTTGGATGGAGATAGTTGATCCAGGAGATGAGGACG
>Ga0268276_1001159_pt1 | contig 27264 bp, 22 predicted proteins | sample saktaG_4_FD_190145 | JGI IMG/M metagenome (GOLD analysis project Ga0268276, IMG submission 190145) | Saline water microbial communities from Sakinaw Lake, British Columbia, Canada - sak_2010_1_5_45m | ecosystem: Environmental > Aquatic > Non-marine Saline and Alkaline > Saline ...
TTCCTGCCTCGGAGATAGGCGCGCGACTCTTTTTGATAGGATCACCTGTCCCGGAGATAGGCGCGCGACTCTTTTTGATAGGATCACCTGTCCCGGAGATAGGCGCGCGACTCTTTTTGATAGGATTTCCTGTCCCGGAGATAGGCGCGCGACTCTTTTTGATAGGATCACCTGTCCCGGAGATAGGCGCGTGACTCTTTTTGATAGGATTTCCTACCCCGGAATATCAGCATTGATTTCACAGATGGCCGCTCTGAACCAATTTTTTTGTCACAACACACTGAGTTGCGACGAGAGACAGAAGCACATCAATCCGAAGATATTGAATCCCTATAATTTTTGATTGCCATTATTCTTTTCCTTTCGTATTATTCAAACAAATGAATCCGGCTGCCGCCAGTGTGAGAAGATTATGTTCGGAAAGTAAAGTTGTATCTGCTGACTTTTTCACGACGGTGTGGAGATATAGGAGAAATAAACGCAATGCGTAAAACATCCCCAAACAGGATAAATCACGCATTGCATATATTCGCACGTTGGCTGTAATGCCGCAAGAATCAAAATAATAAAAATTTAAGAAAATGAAAAACTATATACCAAATGTCAAAAAGTTTACTGTTTTAATTTTGCTTCTTGTTATTTCCAACTACGAATTAATGGGACAAACTAATTCTATACCGACCATTAATCAAAAGCAAGAACTAATTTTAAAATCAAAAATTAACGGAACTACTTATCATTTGAATATTTCACTACCACAGCATTATTCATCAAAAGACACGACTCATTACCCCGCATTGTATATGTTAGATGGTGGTTATACTTTTCCTATCGCACACTCAGCGAGAACAGCGTTGGATATGTTAAGTGATTTAGAAGATGTCATCATTGTAGGAATTGAATACGAATGGGAACAATCCCTTACCCCTTGGTTTACAGAAAGGACGAGAGATTACTCACCAACTAAAGATGTGAATTTTGAGAATTCCCCTACGTATTTAAATATATTTGGTTTGACTAAAGGTTCTTTGATATCAGGCGGTGGTCCTGTTTTTTTAAATGTAATAAGAAAAGAAATCATTCCTTTAATTGATAAAGAATATAAAACAACAAGCGAGCGTGGTATTTCTGGGCATTCATTAGGTGGTCTCTTTGCGGGTTATTGCCTTTTTGAAGCACCAGACCTCTTTGATAGGTTTGGCATAAACAGTCCTTCTTTTTGGTGGGATAATAAGAAAATGTTTGAAATGGAAAAAACGTTTTCAGAACAAAATCAATCTTTACCAGTTAAAGTTTTTATGTCAGTAGGAAGTATGGAAGGAAACTTAATGACGTCAGTAATGACAGCTTTTGCCGACTCTTTAAAGAGCAGAAATTACAAAGGGTTAAACCTCTCGACATATATATTTGTCGATGAAACCCATATGTCAGTAGTGCCGGCAATGACTAGTCGAACACTTCGAGTTTTATACGGTATTAAAAATGAATAGCACTACAGCCAACACCGTATATAAAAAATAGCGGTTTAAGTGCTAAAACGAAATGAATTTTATAAATTAAAGGTCTGTGTTAACCGAAAATTTAGTGGGTGAAAATCCGCTACTTTTCATATACAAACACGTTAGGCACAAAATAGAAAACCATGCAAAAAAAACTTAAGTACTTAGTAATTGTAGGAGTATTATTCTTCTGTTTTAATACCTTAAATGCTCAAGAAGTTGTTGACACCAGTTTACTGACTATTGACAGTATTTTTAACTCAAATGAGTTTAATCAAGAATATCCACGGGATATCCGGTGGATTGATAGCGGAAACGCTTATGTGACCATAGAAAAATCCACAACCATAAAAGGCGCAGATGAATTAATACGTTATGACAGCGAAACTCAAAACCGAACTGTAATTGTTTCTGCTGAGGCATTATTAGTTAACGAAAGCTCCTTGATTATTGAAAGCTTCACACTCTCTCCTGATGGCTCTAAAGTATTGATATTTACTAATTCCAAACGTGTGTGGAAAACAAATACTAAAGGGGATTTTTGGGTGATTGATTTGAAAACTAAAACTTTGAAGCAACTCGGAACAGGACTTCCGGCCTCATCTCTAATGTTTGCTAAATTTTCTTCAGACAACAAAAATGTGGCCTATGTAAGTCAGTTTAATTTGTACATGGAAAATTTTGAAACGGGAGAAATCATACAGCTTACCAAAGATGGCACACGGGATATTATCAATGGTACTTTCGACTGGGTGTATGAAGAAGAATTTTTTTGTAAAGATGGTTTCCGTTGGAGTCCTGATGGCAAACAAATCGCGTTTTGGCAATTAGATGCATCAAAAATCAGGAACTTTTTAATGATTAACAATACTGATTCTATCTATTCAAGAGTAATCCCAGTGCAATATCCAAAAGTTGGTGAAGATCCTTCGAGTAGCAAAGTCGGTTCAATAAATACTATCACAGGGGAAATCATATGGATGAATATACCCGGAGACCCAAAGCAACATTACATTCCAAGAATGCAGTGGGTAGATAATCAACTATTGATTCAACAGCTTAACAGAAAACAAAATCAGCTCAAAATCTACATTTGTAACCCTTCCTCCGGAGAGTGTAAACTCTCATATTCTGAAAGTGATGACGCATGGGTAGATATCATAAACTTCGACATGGCATCAAACTGGTCGATGTATGATATGGAAATTATGGACAATGGAAAATCATTCTTGAGAGTGACGGAAAAAGATGGTTGGAGACACATATACAAAGTTAAGTTGGATGGTTCTGGAGAAGTGAATCTGACAAATTTTGACGCGGATATAGCCCGATTTTACAGTTTGGATAACAAAAAGAAAAATCTCTATATCAACGCCTCTCCAGAAAATTCAACTCAACGATATTTATATAAAATTGCAAGTACAGGAAAAGGTAAATTGCAAAAGCTTACACCAGAAAAATATTCAGGTGTGAATCAATACAATATTTCACCCAATGGAAAATATGCAGTTCATACCCATACAAGCGCTTTATCTCCAATAACTGTAAGTTTAATAACACTTCCGGATCATAGGGTTGTTAATACACTCGTAATTAATGAAAAATTAAGGAAAAGTATTTCCAATCTGAAGTTGCCTGAAGTTAGTTTTTTTGAAGTAACAACAGAATCCGGTGTCAAAATGGATGGCGTAATGACTAAGCCGGTGAATTTTGATGCTAATAAAAAGTATCCTGTTCTTTTTTACGTTTATGGAGAACCTTTTGTGGCAAATGCTACTGATTCATGGATAAGTTGGTATTCATTAAGTCTATGGAACATCCTGTTGGCTCAGCAGGGGTATATCATTATCACCATGGATAATCGAGGAACTCCTTGCCTTAAAGGGAGAGAATGGCGTAAAAGCATTTATAGAAAGATAGGGGTTCTCAACGTCAGAGATCAGGCATTAGCAGCCAGGGAGGTATTGAAGTGGAGTTTTATTGATAAAGAACGAACAGCTGTATGGGGCTGGAGTAGCGGTGGCTCGATGACATTAAATTTAATGTTTCAATATCCGGAGATATATAAAACAGGAATGTCTATAGCCCCACTAACTAATCTATTAGTTTATGACAATATTTATCAGGAGCGATATATGGGTCTCCCACAAGAAAATATGGAGGATTTTGTAATGGGTTCTCCATTAACCTATGCTAAAAACTTAGAAGGAAACTTATTAATTGTACACGGAACCGGGGATGACAATGTTCACTACCAGAATATGGAAATGCTTATTAATGAGCTTATCAAGGAAAATAAACAATTTCAAATGATGTCTTATCCAGACCGATCTCATGGAATTTCTGAAGGAGAAAATACCAGTAGACACCTGTTTACATTATTGACCAACTATCTATTGGAATATACTCCACCAAATTAATTCAGTGCCTAACAACAAATAAACGCCATTAAAACAGGCGTTTATTCAAACCGCTATGCGCAAACAATAAAGACAGACTTTAAACTATGAACGACAAAGACGAAGACATACGAGAATTTTTAGACAATCTTCCGGATAAATTGGACATTTTGGAACAAAGAGTAGATTTTCAAATCCAGAAAGAATACATCGACTATTCGCATACTTTTGACAGAGGTGAATTGACCGAAACCGAAACTGTCAAACTGAGCAGCATCCTCTATGACATAAAAATGTCGATAGAAGCTAAGAAAAAAGCTTTGACCATATTAGCACATTTAGGGACAATTATAGCATTCAGACAAATTGAAAAATATTACACAAATCCCGACAACGCCCTGAAACAATGGACTGCTCTGGCATTACAGGAATGTAAAATGTTTCTTGCAAGTGCACTGACTGATCAATCAACCGGCTTTATTTCGAGCGGTCTCGGTGGACTGAATAACAGATTACGATATTATTTTCTCATTTTACCTTCTTCAGACAGACCATTTTCTACGACACAAAAGAACATAATAAAAGAAGAATTAAGCCTTGTAGCAAAAGACTTAAATTCTATTCTGGAATCTATTGATCCTTCTGATACATTTGTCGGGTTGACAGCTTTGGTGCCAATGGACATAGCTGTTGGGTCACTTATTGAGACTGGAATCAAAAAGTGTAATGAACTAGGGAACTTTGTGTTTGAACCCTATTACGTGACTAATCAGAGTATTCCCGATGAATCAGAAATTAAAGAGATCATCAAAATAATAAAAGAATGATAATTTGCCAGCGCCGTCAGCTGGTCTGCGGTTTTGAGGTACACGGTACGATATTCACCTGACAGTTCTTGATAATTCCTAAAATATCTGCATTGATCTCACAAATTGCCTGCTGAACAACTCCCATTTGTTTCTCAGGGTCAAATTCCAGATAGAGATCGATGAAAATATACTGCCCGGAGCGACGGGATCGAACATCATGAATATTATGATAATCATCAAAATGCTCTGCTAACACTCGCAGAATGCCCATCTGGAGCGACTCTTCCAGCGTCCGGTCCATCAGGTTATCCATGGACTGTGAAAACAGTGTGTAAACCGCGTAAAAGAGAAATCCACTCAGCACCACTGCACCCAGCGGATCGATAAAATGAGCAAAGGTGTATTTTCGTAACACCAGGCCCAACACCAGGGTAATTGTGACACTGATGTCAGATATATACTTGCTTCGGTACAGGTTCAGTTGCCCGGTAATAATCGGGGATGGCGATTCTTTGTCAATTTTACGATAATTAAGCCATTGCCAGAAATTGATAATGCCGGTCACGATATTTGCACCGATTGCGATCATAACACCGATTCCGGCCAACGGCTCCGGGTGCGTAAACCCGAGATAGGCATTAAACAGAATAATAATCAACGAAACCCCGATAACAAAGGCCATCAGCAGGCTGGAAAATCCCTCTAACTTGCCGTAGCCGTAATTGTATACCATGTTCGCGCCTTTGGATACTTTACGGATGGCAAAATAGGAAAACATCACCGCCAGCAGTTCGCTGCCGCTTTTCAGCACATCGGTCAGTACAATCAGTGAATTTGATAATATGGCTGAAATAATGATGGGAATCAACGCCACCGCGCCAAAGATCAATCCCAGCAGGATGGCTTTCTCTTTCTGTTTGATGGTCATGGATTTTGGACTCATGATCGATCCTGTTCAGTTAATTTTTTCAAGGTAATACAGTTGCCAGAGGTCCCGCGGGCTGGACTGCAGAATCGGCGCCATCGCCCTTTGTCCGGTCTTGCCGATGTTCTTCGCCATCTGCTTCAATTCGGCAAAACGATTTTCCACATCCGGGTCCGGCTGGACCGGAAAGCCCTGTTCCCGCAGCATCAGATTGGCTTTTGCCCGGGCGCTCAGATCCAGGTATATCTGCAAATAGCAGAAAATATCCGCTACAAGCTCCACCGGAAAATGCTCCCGCAGTGAATAAATATATTGGCCGGATTTTGTCTCACTGAATTTGCCTTTACGGATCGCATTCAGCAGGCGCACGCTGGATTCCAGCCCTTGCTCCATCCAGTCGCGCAGAGATTTTTCACTCTGAGTAAACGCGATACTGATCAGAAGCGGCAGAATTATCAGTTGGGCGGCGGTTACGTATTCCGATGGAAACAGCTGACTGGCTAAGATTTTATTAAACGCTGAATGAATGATGACTGCAATCAGAAAACCGGGCAGGAAAGTCAGGATTCTCTGAGATTTGAACCGCTCGGTGATGTATGCGGAAAATATCATCAGAATGGCGATCGTGCCGCCGTGCATCACCGCCGTTCCCAGACCCCGCACGATCCACAGCAGCGGATTTGTGCTCTGAATTGAATGCAGGTAAAGTATATTCTCCAGCAACGCAAATCCGGCCCCGCTGGCAAATCCGATGATCGCACTGTCCACGATAAATCCGACCCGCTTCCATTTGAGCATCAGAACCGGTAGCAGTGCTTTGAGAAACTCCTCACTCAACGGTCCCCAGATCAGTGTCAATCCCTGTTGCGAAACCACCAGTTGCCGCTGAATGAAAAATGCACAGACTGCCGCGACTATTCCATACAGGATTGTCATGATAACAATCATTGGTTTCAGCAATTTATAACTGTCCATCAGAATCAACAGTAGCAGAAATATCAGTACCGGCAGCAGGCTGACGGATATTTTCAGAATTAACATCATAAAATTTTCAAGGATAGCATCAGCTCATTACCGATTTTCTTGCCACCTTCGAGAGCGTAACCATAGCCGGCGGAAATCGTGGTCTTGAATAGTGAAAACATAACAATTTCCATATCAGCCTGAATTCCGAAATTCCAGACATGCCGGGTCAATGTTTTATCATCAAGATTGGTGACAATAGCCGAAGCAAAGATGGAACTGCGCAGCCAGCGGGGATACATTGCCGGAATACCGATATGCCGAAATCGCAGCGGCGGCAGGTTAAGTTCCGCCATCAGTTTGGCGAAATTTGTACCGCCAATACTGTTCAGGTCGGCGCCGGGAAATGCATAGTACTCCCGATAGCGCTTGGCGTCCTGATGATCGATCCAGTTGTTGCCGAACCCACCGAAATAATAATTCGCAAAGGGTTCATTGTGCCTGGAAGCCGAAGCGCCAATTGCCGACCTCAACCAAACTGAAATATGATTGACCGGCAACGGAACACCGTAGTCCAGTGTTGCAACGAGACGCGGAAACAGCTGTCGATTAACCAGGTTGTTTAATGACAGCAACTGCAGCGCATAGCCTTTTTCACCATCCACCGCACCGAGAGATCGTTCAATGTATTCGTAGGAAAGGCTCAGATTATTGAAATAATAGTGATCATAATTCGCCGCTACATTCTGGTAGTCCGGCAGAGTCTCCAGTCCGCCCCAGCCGCCGAATCGCCAGTTTAAATCCATTGTTCGCGGTGTGTCGTAAATCAGGTTTTGTTTGAAATTCAGTCCCAGGTAGTACCCTTTACGGCTGGTTTTAGTGGGACCGAACAGATCGTAGAAATCGGCGTCATTGTATTTGGCGTTCAGTTCCCAGCGCCAGTGCCGGATACTTAGGTCCAGGTGCAGTCGTTCATCAACCAGTGAATCACCGCCCGGTGAATAGGATACGGTCGCGGTCATTGCGTCGTAGCCAATATCGTTTTTAATCTCAAAAAAGTAACCAACTGCCAGCGTATTTTTATACCCTTCGATAACCGGATACGCCGCAGTGAGATGCTGGTTTTTCAGGCTGTGGTAAACGCCCTTATACCGAACCAGACTATCCAAAGGTACATCGCCGGGATTGCCGGGATGCCAATCCGCGACGTAGGGATATTTCTCATATACCGACTGACCCAGGAAATGAATTGCAGCTACATTTTCGATCGTCTTATCTTCGATCCAGCCCGGGACGAATCCTTTGGAAGTATATTTATAAGCAATTAATGAATCCCCATTTAACGGCAACGGGCGAAAGTACCCGGTTTCGGCATTGCTTACAATGGACATATCGCTAATGCTGAAATCATACCGATAGATATTGGATACGCCGGAATAATAGGATGTTCCGTAAATGTAGCGACCGTCGGGAGAATAGACGAAACTCGCCGGAGAATTCATCTGAAAATCAAATAGTTCCTCATAATCCGTCTTGGAATTCTCAAGGTCGGCGACCTTAAAGCGGACCAGTTTCTGGTTGCCGTCCACAAAGGTCAGCGCTCCGGTGAGGTACTGACCATCGGGAGAAATATCGAGATCGTAGAGATCGGTGCCATACTGAAAGGCAAACAGAGCCTGATAATCTTTATACGGCGGATTGATCCGCACAATCGTGGAAATACCACTTTGATGACGAACCCCATAAATCGCCTTATTAACCGGATTCAACGCCAGATCACCGGTGCGGACATCGGTGATCAACTGTTTTTGCCGGTGGGTTTTCAAATCGACCACATTCAGATCACGGTATTTAAAATTATCCGTCGTGAAAAACAGTCGCTCGTTGTCCTTATCGAACAACAGGTTCGTGACATAGTAGGTCGATGCACCTTTGACGTCGCAGATTTTCCGCATCTTCCCGGTTTTCAGATCAATGGCAGCAATATGCGCCAACTGACCGGGAAATTTCACACCGGTATAGAGCACTCCTTTTTCAGTGTCAATAAATGATCGGGAAACACTGCCCAGAACTTTATCTTTGATGATTGGTCGAAATTCTGTCACCGGATTTTTGCGGATCAGGTTCAGATTATCCTTCTGCCACTGTTTTTCAAAACCGATCCATTTTGTCCATTCGTCTGCCAGTGGTGCTTTATACACCTGTCGGAACTGGCGGGAAAAATAGCGCTTGTTACCGGGACGATAATTGACCCACTCGATCAGTTTATCCGGACCATACTGGCTGGCGAGATAATTAAAAAAGCGGGCGCCATAGAGATAGGAATTTGCACCAACCTGAAAATCGATAGCCGTTCCTTCGGATTCCAGGCCCACCATGTGATAAATATAACTGGAATCATGGACCATGGTGCGGAAGACCATTTCGTCATAAGCGCCTAATGCCCTACCGACACCACCACTCATCCAGGTTTCCATGAATACGGCAATGCCTTCATGATACCAGCGGGGTGAAAATTTCCGTGGTGCTGTCTGATAGGCATAAAACATGGAAACAGGGTGATCGGCAATCTGTTGAATTTTGCCACCGAAAACTTTGCGCCAAATTCGTTCACGTTGTGTACATTGATCCATCGCAACAACATGAACCTGCTCGTGATTCATGAGCAAACTCATCCGCTCATTTGCAAAAGCTACTTCGAAAACATAGAGATAGGGCGCCATAGAGATGTAGATAAAATTCCGCGGTACGGCTGTCGCGCCGCCGTTTGACCAGTCCCCGAAATCTTCGAGAAACATCGCGATTGGTTCGTAAGGCTCCCACTGCCAGAAACCACGGTAGAAATTCAACGTATTGGTATAGCATCTTGCCAGATGGGGCGTGATATACTGATGCGCAGTGCTGTAATAAACCAGGTTCAGATCATCGGTACGGAGCTGATTCAGCTGCTGGGCGGTAAGATTTGCGACAATAAATAATAATGCTAATACAATTTTTCTCAAGCAATCACTCGTAAATAAAAATAATTTAAGTATTTGAGAAAGGAGATAAGAAGTATCAGAGTTACATTCTTTTATTAAATTCGCCACTTTTTAAAATGTTCTGGAAATCCGCACCGGCAACAAACTTTTCAAAATCCTGGCTGAAAAACATTTTCTGTACATCCTGGTTCATAAAGACTTTATGAAAATCCTGATTACCAAAATAAAATTTTTTAAAATCCTGACTCATGTATATAAATTTCTGAAACTCCGAACTATTGAAATCAATATTCATTGGTACGATAGATTGAAAATCATTGCCGAAGAATTTTACAATTTCCTGACCGAAAATTCCCTGAATATCCTGGTTGTAAACAGCTTTAAAATCAAAATTAAGAACTAACTTCTGAAAATCAGAATTAAAGAAAAATTTTTGAAAGTCCTGTGCCATGGGCACAATAAAATTACTTTCATGGGCAGGAAAAAAAGGAGGAAAAAAATGTGGATCGATCGTTCTCATAGCGTCACCATACGCCGCATAAAACTGCTGATAATCCACACTACCGAAAAAGAATTTGGCGTTATCACCTTTTTCTAAAAAGCTATGGAAATTCTGAGCTGCCTGGTCAACAAGCTGGGAAACTTCAACCGCAAATGGAAGGAGTTTTACCTGATCCGGATTGGCCAGGATTGCCCGGAAATTGTCGTCCTTCATCATATTCTGGAACCCGGCGCTCTGGACAAATTTCGCAACTTCCGTGTTGTCGCATTTAATGTCTTCCATTTTCATTTGCTGGCCCCTAAAACGGTCAACTTTTTCAACATTACCAATAGTTCCCGCAGCGTTACCATCAACTGACGGAAAGATGTTGGTTACCCGCAGTACAATCAGAACAAGCACGACGACTGATAATGAAAGTATCAGGATCTGGTTTTTTTTACTTAGTTTCACAATTTGACTCCTTTAATGTATTAAATTTTGGAATTCATCAAGAAAATGAAAAATTAATCTGGTCCTTTTGTCACATAAGTCTCCCATTTTATAGATCAGCAATCAACCCGGCAGTATCAGGTAAAACCTGATCTAAATGTGATTTAAGCAATGCTTTGCAGCGCTGCTGATTTATCTGCAACTATTGTAAACAGATTATCAAAACGGCAAATTTTAAATACTTCAAAGACCGGTTCCTGCATACCAAACAGAATAAATTTCCCGCCCTTATTCGAAATATTTTTCAAGGTCATCAGCAGCACCCGCAAGCCACTGCTGGATATGTAATCCAGCTGCGTACAGTCGGCAATAAATACCGTACTGCCACCGTCTATCATTTCGATCATCTGTTTTTCATATTCCGGCGCCGTCATGGTATCCAGGCTACCGACGATTTCAATGATACTAGCGTTGTTTTCCTGATAGAATTTCAATTCCATTTCCATGCTCCTTCAGATATAATTATTTACTTGTATAATTTTCGCCCAGGTAATTAATGACCAGCATCGTCAGATCATCGGACTGTTCCGCTTCGAGCGTAAATTCTTTCACCGCTTTTTTTACGGCCAGACTAATCTCTTTGGGATCTTGTACATCCTTCATCAACTTCAGTGTCTCCAGCAGACGTTTTTCTTTAAACAGTTCCCGGGCTTCATTCTCCGCTTCGGTAACACCGTCGGTATAGAGCACAATTCTGGTACCCGGCCTGATCTTTATTTTACCGGTCTCATAGGGTTCGGCCTCCATCACTCCCAGGGGAAATCCATGCACCGTATCAATCGCTGTAATTTCGCCGTCTTCATCCAGAACAAAGGGCGGGTTATGGCCGGCATTACAATATTCCAGTTCACCCGTCTTTAAATTTAATATGAAGTAGAAAAATGTCACAAACATCGACGCATCATTTTCAGTGCATAAGTCAATGTCCATACTGGTCACGATTTTACCAGGGCTTGCATTCTTCATATTCATAGATTTTGCACGCAACAATGTCCGGGTCACCGCCATGAATAGTGAGGCCGGCACGCCCTTCCCGGAAACATCTCCGATCGCTGCCCCAAGACGATTTTCATCCAGCAGAAAGAAGTCATAGAGATCACCGCCAACGGCTTTGGCAGACTCCAGAATACCATAAATATCCACATCGCTTCGATCCGGAAAAGGTGGAAAAGTCCTCGGGATAATACTCATCTGAATGTCATGGGCGATGCGCAATTCACCTTCGATTTTTTCCTTGTCGGCCGTCGTTTTTTTCAGATTTTCAATGTACTCTGCCAGGGCAATTTGCATGGTTTCAAAAGAACGCATCAACTGCCCGATTTCATCGTTGGTATCAATTTTCGGCAATACAGCATTAAAATCACCCTGTCCGATAAGGGTTGTTGCCCCGGACAAGCGCCGGATTGGCTCGGTAATTCGCCCTGAAATAAGTGAAATCACCCCAAACAGCGCCAGTAATCCCAGCACCGCAATTATCGCGACATTTCGATTTAAGCGGGTTAAACCAGCAAACAGTTCTGCCGTGGGTATCACAATACCCATTGAGTAACCACTTGATGGAAACGGCGCAAAGCAAAGGTAAACCTCCTGGCCGGTGACCGGCTCAATAATATTCATGAAACCCGTCTGTCCGCGTACCATTTTGCGACCCAGCTCCCGCAGTTTTTCATCTTGTTGTAATTCGGCAATATCAAATATACTGGCATTCATCACGTTGTCCGGGTCGGGATGAACCAAAAACTTCCCGCTTTGAGACAGCAGAAATCCATAGCCGGTTTCGTAGATGGAAAGTTCTTCAAACACCTGTTTAAGCCAAACCAGTGATATATCTATTGTAATGATTCCACGGAATTTATTTTCATTCACACCATCATTGGGCCAGCGGAAAGGAACGGAATAGGTTGCCATGATAATGTCGCCGCCACCTTCATCGAAGTAGGGTTCGGACCAGATCGGTTTATTCAATTCCTTCGGTATCTGGTACCAATCCTGGAGGTGATAATTGTAAGCGGGATCGCTCAAGTTCGAGTAGACTATCTGGCCATTATTTTTATAAAAATAGGGTGCAAAGCGCTCAACACCAGGAACCATCGCACCCGGTTCAAAAGCGATAGCCGACCCAAATAATTCAGTGTTATTTTTAACAACCGTTTCCATAAACCGATACAATGCTTTTTCATCGGTTATACCGGTCTCAAATACATAAACAAGATTCTCGGGGATTTTTGCCGTGGACCGAAATACATTTTCAACGGAATTCACCGTTTCCATCGTCAGGTGACGGGCATTCGTCAGAGCGCTTTCCAGAATTAATTTTCTGGAAACAGAATAGTAATAGCTAAACAGAACAGCTGCCACCAGAATTGTCCCGGTCAAAATAAATGCACTCAGTTTGAATCGTAATGACCTATTTTTCAGCATATTTTCCTACAGGTAGATAAAACTGGTTGTATGCCGGTAATGTGCTGATCGAGGCGTTTTTCAGCAGAATCTGCCCCATCATTTCATAAGTTTCTTCTGACAGAAACGTACTGAATTCATAGCCACCGTCTGGTAAAATAATATCCCGCATGCGGGCCAGCATCCACTGCTGATGCGCCAGATTTGCGGGAATATGCTCTGCTTTCATCTCTTCAATAATGATGTCCAGAGCTTCAGAAGGGTGTTGGAAAGCATACAGCCAGCCCTCCATTGTCGCTTCAATAAATCGCTCACAGGCTTCGGGATTGGCATCATACGTTGATCGGAGACAGTAGATGCCATCTTCCGGGACATTGAATCCATAATCGGACATATAAAATGTTGTCAGTTCGTCGGCATTATAACCGCAATTCAGAATTGTATGATATTCATTGTACCACATCACATTCGTAAGATCCGTCCCGCCATGAAGAAAAATGTTTATCCCTGTCGCGATAGGTACGACCGTAACGTCGAGCCGGTTGTTACTGATAAAGGCCAACGGAATATCGGAAAAATCCTCTTTGTAGATTCCGATTTTCTTGCCATTCATGTCTTCGGGACGGAATATGCTACTGGATTTCTTTGCCACCAGCATGAGAGCAGACCGACGGGAAACCTGAGCAATATTGACCAACGGAATTCCCTGGGCAACCCGCTTTGTGGCATTAAGAAGAAAAAATGTACCAAAATCTGCTTTCCCAGTCTTTATACAATCGATAACCGAAACATTCGGTCCGCCGGGAATTATTGTTACATCAATTCCGTATATTTCATAAATGCCGAGTTTCCGGGCTGTATAATAGCCGGCAAACTGTGCCTGAGGTACCCATTGAAGAACGAGTTTTATTGGTTTATCATCGGCAAAACTTTTGATATTCAGAAGAAAAAACCAACAAAACCAAACAATCGGAATCAATATATTTTGTTTTGTTTTGGGAGACATCCGAATTTCCTTAAATCATGGTGAAAATAAGGTATTATTCCCTTACAGAAAAGGTTTTTCATGGATAATCAGACAAATTGGAAATTAATAAACCTCATGGTACTCATATATATTGTTCTTCCAGCATTCCTGCAACTGACTCATCAAAAAGTTCATGTTTTTGGACACGGTCGAAGGTAGACATGAGGTCGGGAACCCGTACTCGTTGTTTCTGCTCATGTTGATAATCTTCCACAATTTTGCCTCTGTGCATCATGATGATCCGGTCCGGCAAATCCACCGCTTGCTGCATGGAATGTGTGACCATAAGGGCGGTGAGTTTTTCCCGTTCAATGATGATTTTTGTAAGTTCTGCCACCTTAGCTGCACTTTTCGGATCCAACGCTGCCGTGTGTTCATCCAGGAGAAGAATTTTCGGCCGAGTCCAGGCAGCCATGAGCAGAGTTAACGCCTGCCGTTGGCCTCCGGAGAGAGTTCCGATAGGATTATCTAGGCGGTCTTCCAGCCCCATTTTCAGCGTTCTAATCCGGTCGGCGACATCGTCCCGGAAAGCCCTGGTTACGGCAAGACGAAGATGTCTATGTTGTCCCCGTTTCATGGCAATCACGATATTTTCCGCAATGGTCATATCCGCTACCGTGCCGGCAAAAGGATTTTGAAAAACACGTCCAATGAGGGATGCTCGTTTGTATTCAGGCCAGTATGTAATATCATGACTCTCCAGATGAATGCTCCCCGTATCCGGCTCAAAGGTCCCGGCAACGGCGTTGAGAAGGGTACTTTTCCCCGAACCGTTTGTACCAATAATGGCAGTAAAACTTCCGTTTTCAAGGATCAGACTTACATTTTGCAGGGCTCGGACTTCATTGGCAGTATTGACATGGAAGGTTTTGGAAAGTGAGTCAATTTTTAGCATAATGAAGTCCTCTTGTGAGTTTTTTACTCATAACTCTGAACCAGTCGGGTGCTACCAATGCGGCAAAAACGAAAAATGCTGTGACCAGTTTGAGATCATTAGGATTCAATCCCCACCGAAGTGCGATCGCGATGAGTAGGCGGAAGAGAATGGTGCCCAGAATAACACCTGTAATAGTCAGCCCGATACTGCTACGACCCACCAGTGCTTCCCCTATGATAATGCTCGCAAGCCCCCAGACCATCATACCGATACCCATCTGAACATCCGCAAATCCCTGATATTGTGCCAGAAGTGAACCGGATAAAGCCACCAGGCCATTTGCCAGAGCCAGGCTGAAAACAACCATGGTATTGTTGTTAACACCCTGAGCCCGGACCATCTGTGGATTTTGTCCGGCGGCCCTCAGGGCGGTGCCGTAATGAGTAAGAAGAAAGCAGCTGAGGATAATGGCGATAAGGATAGCAATTAAGCTACACGTTATAAACACTGCCAAATCGCCAGTGGGAACCTGCCAACCCAGAATATTAATCCGGGAAGCCCCTCCAGTGATTTTTTCCAGCATCCCCTCCGTGCCTGTTGAAACCGTTTTTACATCAAGGAGAGGAATGTTACTCCGTCCCATGATCCGTAGATTAATGGAATATAGTGCCGTCATCACCAGAATCCCTGAAAGAATTTCCTGAATTTTAAACCGGGTGTGAAGAAGTCCGGTAATCATACCTGCCAGGGATCCGGCAGCAAAGGATAGGAGTGCTGCCAGCCAGGGTGAATATTCCTGAACAATAAATACCGCAGAAATCGAAGCACCCAGGGTGATAGAACCATCCACCGTAATATCCGTAAATTTAATCATACGGAAACTGATGAGCATACCTAGTGACAGCAGTGACAGGATAAGTCCCATAGTAAAAGCACCAATTACAATACTCATGATAACACCTCCGGATTTTGCAGGGGACCGAACCAGCAGGCTCCCCGGATTAAAGCGCTCTCTCCTAATCCGACGACGGGACGGACATCATCCGCCAGATGCATGACTGCCAGGGGAGACGGTCCGTTAAAAAATTTCTGTATCGCCGTTTTGAGTTCGATCTTCCCGTTCTGCAAAGGCTGATAGGGGAAAACTGCTCCATGAATATGTGCTGATAGTTCCGGACAGGATGGCAGTACAGGCAGCATCTTTTTTCCAGGTATACCCTCTGATTTTCCTGCGATACCAATGATTAGGGCTTGCTGATGGCGATATGAACGTTCACCACAAAAACTTAGCCAGTCCCGAATCTCCGGGAAAAGAATCTTCCGTGATTCTTCCAGTAAACCGGGAGAGCGGATCAGAAAGCTACCAACTAATCCTTCAATTTCTCCCAGTATGACAAATCCAACGGTTTTTCCTGTTGTCTGATCCAGGATGTTTCTTAATAGCGCTGAAATGGTATAAAAAGGTGTTTTATCCGTCGGGATAAAACGGTTGTGATATCCCATCTCACCGCTGTAACTCAGCAACTGAATGCACTGCATCCGAGGAATATATTGTTTTTCAGCGATCAGATAATCCGGATGCCCCTGTTCTTCTGGCAACTGATATACAACGTTTCCGGCTATAGCAAGAAATTCTCCATACTGATCACAGGCATCTTTTAAAGTGCCGGCTGAGCTGCCGATACCCAGAGCATACATATCCTTCGGAAAGCTAACAGTTTTCACCAGGCTTTGATCGACCGTCTGCCAGGGTTGCCAGCTCGCCTTTTCAGAAAACGTTAATATGGCTTTTTCGTTCAGAGTAAAACGTTCTATTCCGGTATTCTCCCATTCATCGCCGGATCCGGCAGCTGGCATATCTTCCGGGAATCCTTTACCCAGCCACATCTGAAATCTGGTTGTTATCAGGGTTTGCTCTACAAAGGACGTGGAATTGACAATCAGAAAACTGCCGTGAACGGCACTGAGTTCCTTGAACACGCGCAGCAGTGCCCGAATCCCAGCGGAACTCAGAAAAACCATCCCGGAAGCATCAATGATTACATGATGCTGACCCCTCCGGATATGTAGAAAAAGTTCATCGGTAAAGTAATCCGCCCAGGCAGCATCCAGCCGTCCTATTGCCCGTATAAGCAGATATTTTCCTCGTTGTTCATGTTCAATTTTCATTGTGTATCCTGTTACTATTTGGGTGTATATATCGTCGCTTTTTCCATTAATTCTTTTGATAGCCGGAGTTTGTACTTCTCTGCCAGTTCCGGATTAAGAATAAGTTTTTCGGATTGGGTATTGTTAAAAGGAATATCTTTTGGATTTTCACCTTTAAGGATCCGGACGGCTTTTTCGGCCGCCTCCAGTCCGGCATCGTAATAATCTCTGGCCAGGCAGATAACACCGCCGTATTTCATCTGATCACTGTCGAAAACATAGACGGGCAAATTATTTTCCGCGGCCTTTCGGGCAATAAGAGCAAATCCCGGACGGGTCAGATTATCCACTACCTGACCCAAAACATGGATTTTTTTACTGCAAAGTTCAATCGCAGACTGCGCCACATCGGCGCTGGAACTGACGGGTACGGCAACAAGTACCAAATCCTCTTTTTCCAGAGCCTCTTTGAACCAGTCCTTATAAAGGACACTATTAATTTCACCCGGGGTAAAAAGGGTTCCTACTCGACGAGCATCGGGGAGAGTTTTTTTAATAATCCTCGCCATACCGTCAAAGGCGGACCGCGTGCTAATGCCCGTAACATTCGGCAAATGATCCGCTTCGCTTTTCCCGGCGCCTGCCTTCACTCCGTCTCCCACTCCGGTAAAGACTATCTTTGTCTGTTCACCGGCCTGACGGAGAGCCGCCTGAAGCGTTGGAGTCGACACTACCATAAGCAGATCCACATGGTCAGATTTGACTGTGGTCATGATGCTTGACAGTGTGGACATATCCCCCTGAGCATTGTATGTCGTCAGCTGATAATCCCGCCCTTCTGTGTAACCAGCTTGTTTGATACCATCAATGAGACCATCCCGACATCGTTCCGCAAATTCTGTTTCACTGTAGAGAACGATACGCAATTTAAAAGGTTCGGACCTGATAACGGAGGCTAAGCGGGTCTTAGGTTCAACCCGGATATTTTCCTGTGTAGGCATAATCGGCAGTTCCGAAGGAGATACTCCCGCCAGGACTTTCACGGCCAGTTGTCCGGATTGCCGTCCCCAGTCAAAGTAGTTATCCCCAACTCCGCCGGCGGCCCCTTTTTCGATCAAATCAATATTTGTAACATAGATGGGAATTCCGGCTCCCTGCGCAACTTTGTGAATGGTGGGAAAACCGGTAGTAGCAAGATTATCAGCAGAGATAATAAGTGCCCGGGCACCACGCTGAATGACGGATTGAGTTGCCATGGGAAGGTCAGAAACGGTAGTCACTGTGGCTTCCAAAATATTTATATGCTGATTCACGCCCGCTTTTCGGAGTTTTTCTACAGATATAAGAGCGTTCATTTGGGAAGCATCATAAATAATTCCCACTGCACCCAGGGCCGGATCATATTTTTGGGCCATTGCCAGAACCTGGTCCACCGGCGGATCATCATGAATTCCGCACACATTATTCGGACGCCCTATTTTAAAAAGTCCCAATTTTTCCGGGTCGCTTGCAACGGTAAAGATCAGAGGAAAATCGAAATTCTTTTTTACAGCTGCGATAAAAACCGGTGTAGTGACCGTAATGAGTGCATCAGGTTTATCCATTTGAACTCTGTCCAGTATCTGGGAAAGCTGAGACATATCCCCCTGAGCACAGTATTTCTTAAGTGTAAAATCTTTGCCTGCCCGTAATCCCATTTCAAATAACGCTGTTTCCACACCGTCTATCGCCTGAAGAAGCGAAGCATTTTCAATCAGATTGACCAGTACGATTTTAGCCGGAGTTTTTGTTTCCGACCTGATATTAAAAAAGACATCGGCTCGTTTTAAAAGATCAACCGGTGCGATAATTCCGGCTTTTTTCAGAGCCAAAAGATCAAGAGTCAACTCATTCTTTTTTCCGGGAACAATGGGAATATCTCCGGGAGATTCTCCGAGAAGAATACGGGCCGTCAGCTCGGCAAGGTCTCGTCCATCACTGTAGGGACCAGGAGCGCAGGAGATGATCGCCCCCGTTCCCATAAGGGCAATATCCTCGGCAATGATGGGAACCCGCTGTTGGTCACACGCTTTGACCATGGCCGGCATCCCGTTGGCAACCGTATTATCCGCCATGGAAAAAACCAAATCTACATTCTTTGCCAGAAGTCCCCGGATATTTTCCGGTATTTCACTGGTATTATAAACAGCCACCTTCACCAGTTTTAAGTCCTTCCGGTCCAGAATCTTTTTCAGATCGACGATCTCTTTTGCAGAATTTGCTTCCGAAGGATTATATAGAGCACCTATTCGTTTTGCCTCCGGAAAGAGTTTTAAGGTCCATTCAAAGAGTTCCTCTGTGGGAATAAGTTGGACGATACCTGTCACATGCGGCAGATGGTCGTCAAAGCTTTTCCCCACACCGGCTTCAAGAGGAGCGGAAACAATTCCAAAAGCAATGTTCAGACCATCCGAATGGGCAATGGCGCTGCTCAGACTGGGAGTGGACATAGCTACAAGAATATCCGGATTCCGCTGTATCAGATTTGTGGTAGATTGAGACAAAAAGGACATATCACCATTGGCGTGCTGAGTGATGAGCTCCAGATTTTCACCATTAATAAAGCCCAGATCTTCCAGTCCGTCTTCAAATCCACGGATGGCAATTTCAAAAACAGGAGCAGGAACGATATAACTCAGTCCAACCCGGTACGTTTTGCCCGGCTCAGGTGCAAGTTGTTTTTCAGCCGGCTGGATTGCCTGCCTGGCTAACAATTTCCGAACGGATGGAGTCATCTTCCATCTGTTTTTTAAGCTTGTAAGGACCTCTCGATTCAAGTTCAGTTGCTCCGGGATCACATTTTCAATACGGAAAGCCGACGCTTTTTGCCCTTCCATAATAGCAACGGCAATGTCTGCAGTATATTGTCCTACAGTATGATAATCGGCACCCAGTCCGAACAGGGCGCCCTTTTCCGCATCCATGGGATCATTGGTAATCACGGGAATGCCCGCCTGTTTAGCCAGATTAATAATAAGTCCGATAGACGCCATGGCAACGGTATCTCCCCCGATCCAGATAGCATCCACGTTTTTAGCAATTAATGACCTTGCTGCGTCGGAAACCTCCGATGTATTGACAGCAACAGCTTCAACAAGTTCAATTCCAAGCTCCTTACAGATTCCCCGGGCCTCATTCAGACAGGCTTCCGAACATTGTTCTCCGGGATTCCAGACAACACCTAGACGTTTGAGACCGGGATTCATTTCATAAGCAAGACTGATAGCAGTTTTAACCGGTTGGAAAGTGCCAACTCCGGCAATATAGGGAGGATGCTGATCCGGTTCAGGACCACTGATGCCCACTCCTGCGCCGTAGGGATCCGTTACAGCGCCGAAGACATGCGTTTTTTGAACCGAAATATTGGCTTTGGAAAAAACCTGCAGGGCTGTAGTGCTGGACGTAATAACAATATCATAGGGGCTGTTGACAATTTCCCGGGCTATTGCATTAGCGGTAGCATAATCTCCCTGGGGATTAAAAAGATGGATATTTTTTCCATCCGCTACCCGGTATCCCTTTTCCTCCAGTCGGTCCAGCACGCCGGCGACATGGGAATCCAAAAGAGTCGTCGATGATATCTGCATAATAGCGATAGAAGGGAATGACTGTGCGCTTTGTTTCCCATGGCCTAACCGCTGCTCCCGGTCTGACACTAAAAGAATAAAAGATGCTACCAGAATAAGACTGATAACCAGCCATAATTGTTTGATGATGTTTTTCATAGTTACCCTGCTGGTTTATTAACGTAAAATTAATTCATTAAGGTGTTAAGTGAAATATTTAATCCAAATAAAACACATTTTCCTCACCATCTAAAATTCCGTTGTTGTTTTTATACTTAACCGTGAAATGAAATTTTAAAATAGTGATTCGGTTTTAGCTGAAACGGTATCAGGATATGATTATTTTTAGGTTTCTGCCGTCAGCTGGTCTGCGGTTTAGAGGTGCAGGGCACGATATTCACCTGGCAATTTTTAATAAATCCCATAATATCAGCGTTGATCTCATGGATCACCTGTCTCGGAGATAGGCGCGCGACTCTTTTTGATAGGATCACCTGTCTCGGAGATAGGCGCGAGACTCTTTTTGATATCGACTAAACCACCGGTTTCCAGTTCGTTCAAATGGGATCACAGATTGCCTTTAGTCAGACCCGTTTGCCGCATAATGAACAGAATATCGGCTCTTTCCACCACATACAGATAAGCTATAATCATCAGTTCCATATTTTCTTTAGCAAACCCTTGCCATTTTAAATCTACTTCCCTACACTTGGATAAGTACAATTAGGAAATAATTGAAAGGAATATATATGGAAAAACGCTCTTCATTCCCGCCGGTTTTCTGGGTCGCAAATTCCATTGAAGTTCTGGAGCGCTTTGCCTATTACGGTATCTATATGGGGTTCGGGATTTATATGGAATACCTGGGCTACACAAAGGCCCAACTGGGGATTGTTCAAAGCCTCTTTTTACTCTTTTCATATACGGTTCCGCTGATCTCCGGCACCTTTGCCGACCGCTTCGGCTTTAAAAAAATCCTTATCATCTCCTACCTGGCCTATCTGCCATCGATCCTGCTCCTGATATTGACTAAATCATTCTCCGGGATTGCTTTGACGATGCTCAGTATAGCTTTAGCAGCCGGAATTTTCAAACCGCTCATTTCCGGTACGGTACGGGTAACGACCGATAAAACCAATAAAACCCTGGGGTTTGGGATTTTCTATGCAATGGTTAATGTCGGTGCGTCCTTCGGTCCCATCGTTGCCGGCAAACTGCGGGTAATTTCCTGGAACTATGCTTTTATAGCAGCGGCTATTGGGATCGGACTCATGCTGATCATCACAATTCTCTTTTATAAGGAACCGGAACGTGAAATCGAAGGCACAACCCTGAAGCAGAAATTTGTCGACATTGGCGTTGTTTTCTCCGATCTGAAATTCACGAGTTTTATTATAATTCTAGGAATCTTCTTCTGGCTGCCCTTTTGGGCATTTTTCAACCTGGTTCCGATCTATATCGACCGTAATATTGATACTGCCCTGCTCTATTTGAATATCAAAAGCATATTTGGCGCCGGATTCACCGGCATCTTTTCCCATACTGACGACAAAGGTGTCTGGCGCATTCTGGGCGAGACAATTTCCCATACCGGCTACATCATCATGATCTGCCAGATCTTTGTTTCACGCTGGGCGGAGAAATTCAAGGCAATGCCAACGTTTCTGTTCGGATTATTCATGTCAGCAATCGGATTCATTGTCTTAGGCCTGGCTAAAATCAGCGCTCCGGCACTGGTCTTTCTGGGGATTTTTCTATTTGCCATTGGCGAGATGGTGTCATCGCCGCGGATTCAGGAATATATTACCTGGATTGCACCCAAGGAAAAAGCCGGTTTATATATGGGGACCAACTTCCTGGCAACCGGACTTGGCGGCGCTTTGAGTGGTATAAGCTATACGTCACTCTATGGATATTTCACCAATAACGGGCATCCGGAACATATCTGGTATGCGCTGACTGTACATCTGATCATTGGGATCGCAGTGATCTATATTTTTACAAAAACATTGGGTGAGTTTACAGAGTTAGAAGAGTAAATTATTGATCTGCGCAAGTCTCAAACTTTCGCAAGGGCATGCATTAACTATAATTCCTTGATATAACAGCGTCGACGGCGATGCAGCCGTTTTTCAAAATGCTTCCACTGCTGCTGAACCTTGTTATTCATCTCCAGCTCCGGATTCGACTCAGCGTATTTGATACCGTTTTTCACAAAGCCCTGCCCCATTTTGTTCAATAAAATACCGGCAACGCCTTTCCCCTGGTAATCGGGAAGCACGCCAATCAGGTACAAATCGACGACGTCATTCTGCTTCATAGCCCGCAACAGGTGAAATATCCCAAACGGAAACAAACGACCTTTCGTTTTTTGAAGCGCTCTGGACAATGATGGCATGGTAATTCCGAACCCAATCACTTTGTTCTCGTTATTCAGGACAATTCCGATATAGTCCGGTGTAATATATCCAAGATATTGCTTAATATACGCATCGATCTGCTCTTTCGTCAGATGTACGACGCCGTATAAATCCTTATAAGCTACCTGCAAAACATCAAACAACTGATGCGCATAGGGAAGAATATCCCTTTTTGTCGACTTCGCTTGCAGGACTTTAAACCCATATTTTTCCTGAACCATTTTTGAATAGTGTTCAATCTGTTCCGGAAACTTTCCAGGGATCGAAATCTGGTACTCCACCCAGTCTGCGTCCTTTGTATATCCCAACTTTTCCAGGTGTTGAGGATAATAGGCGTAATTGTAAATACTTGCCATGGTGCCCATTTCCTCAAAGCCTTCAATGAGCATGCCTTCATGATCAAAATCGGAAAAACCCAACGGCCCATGCACCGACTCAGCCCCTTTTTGCTTCGCCCAGTTTTCCACAGTCTCCATTAATGCTGAAGATACTTCTTCGTCTTCAATGAAATCAATCCAGCCAAACCGGACCTGCCGTTTGCCCCACTTTTCTTCATGTTTATTGTTTAAAATTGCGGTAATCCGTCCGGCAATTTTTCCGTCTTTGTAAGCGAGCCAGTTTTTTGCCTCGCAGAACGCATAGGCCGGATTTTTAGCGGCCGAAAGAGTATTGAGATCGTCCTGGATTAAAGTCGGAACCCAGTAGGGGTGGTTATGATATATAGACAGGGGAAATTTAACAAACTTCTTCAAGTCACGACGGGTTTGAACTTCTTTAATTTGAACACTCATGAGCACCTCTCAAACTAATGATTTTCATTGTGGATTTGGCTTAATTCAATCAACATTAAAGCACAGGTTACATTATTCTCGAGAATATTATTTTCAATACGTTGTGATTTTAAATAATCTTCAAAAATATATCGTAAGCCGGGATAAATATTCATTAATTCTTTCGCCCGTTTGCTGATTTTCTTATAGACATCCTCATTTATATCCAGCATAAGGGAAGCGCCGTATACAATCGAATCTGTAATTTTAAAGCCGCTTCGGCGTATCTGTGTCATGAATTGTGCTTCCGGGAGACAATTGTTATGATAAAAATCACTGCCATCGGGTATATAAGCATCATCCAGCAGGATAATTCCATTGGGTCGCAGACACTTCAAAAGTATTTTCAATGTCTGTTGAACATTTCCCAGAACCGGGCCAATTGACCCCAGAATGATAATATCATAGGGTTCGCATTTTTCGACATATTCCCGGATATCGCCTTCTTCAAATTGACAGTGGTCAGCAACATTCCATTCAATGGCTTTTTCCCGGGCAAACTCGATAAACTCGGGAACTGCATCAATCCCTCTGACAATAAAGCCAAACTTTTTAGCCAACGGTATCGCGACCGCACCCTTTCCGCAGCCCAGATCAAGAACTTTCAGATGCGGATTGCAAAAATCCCTGCTCTGTCGATCCAGCAGCCGGATCATCTGGTCCGCGGAGGAGCCAATTTCCCACAAATCTTTCAGTATATACGGAATGTATGGATACAATTCCACATTTTTTCCATCGAGAGACATCAATACCGATTCTATTATATCGTACATCATAATTTAAAATTTTCTGGTTTTTTTGGCGGAAGCGATGCGGTAAACCGGATTCCGGATTCAACTCGGAATTTCAGGTCTTTATCCCCGGTATACCCATTTTCCCCAACCATTATCCAGCCTTTCATTGGTCATCCTTTTATTTCAAATTCCGAAACATACTCCTGAACCAGGGACGAGTGATACATTTCCGGACCATTTCTGACAATGAGATTGTCCTGATTAACACTACAAGCCATATTTCCCTGAATTAAAAAGCCGATGCCGTCAAACATCTTCTTTTCGACAACAGCGGTATCTAGATTTAATTTTGATCGGACACGTCCCGCAAGAATTTCATTAAATGCCATTATTACTCATGATTTTTTTTCAATGCCAATGTTTTTGCAGGATCAATTCCTTCCGACCTTAACAGATAGTCAATACTGTCAATTAATTGATCTATGCTCTCAAAAAAACGGCGATTATTCTCACCTTTAAAATGCAATAAAGTCTCAATATTTTTCTTGAAATCAGTTGGCAATTTTTTACAATTTTTCAGCGCATTCGTAAATACTCTTTTTTCACCAGGATTTGGTAATTCGTTTATTGCAAATAATACATCGAAGTAACTTGCAAGAAATGCCGTGATTCTATGGTTGACGCTGACTAAGTCATCTCGTTCCACTGCTTTTTTTATCTGCGCGTAATAAGAAGGAATAACATCTCTCAACAATGGATGGTTTTTTGCGATAATCGCTTTTTTCAATTCCGCTGGATAAGGCCGGTGACACTTATCCTGCAAGTTTTTCAACCAACCATTTCGATCAAACAGCACTTTCATATTCTTCATAGTAAACCAGAAAGAAGTGGAATAACCAATGTTTGCCCGGTAAAGCGTCAAGACTCTATTTATTTGACCTTCTATCCAGGATTTTTGCCAGTAGATCATATCAACTTCAATGCCGGTCTTACCATCAACCCAATCATCACCTGGATCCCAGAATGAAAGGTTCAAGTTCAATTTTAGTGGATTGAATTTTTGGATGATATTGCATCGCAATTCAAGCGGAATTATTTTATCCGATAAACAATATAGATCAATATCGGACAGACGATCATTGGTGTCAGTTGCAAGAGATCCTCCCAACCCAATTGCTTCTACGGCCTTAATCTGCTGAAATTCCGCAACGATATTTGCCGTCAAATCCTGGAAAGACGAATTTTTTTGAGTATTGGTGAATATTTCCGAATTAATTATGTTCATTATCCTATATCGCTATAAGTAACTTAACAGCCATGAGTACAATTGCAATCGCCAGTATATAGCGAATAAGTTTTTCGCCGCCTTTTACCGAAGCTTTTACTCCAAACCACGCTCCAACTGCATTACCCGCTGCCAGGCAAAGTCCAAAACCCCAGTTCACGTTCCCTGACAGTGCAAAAACCGCCAGCGAAGGAATGGTGTAAATCAGAATGATAAATACTTTGTGCATGTTTACATATACAAGGCTGATTCTAAGAATATGATACAGCGCTGCCATAAATAAAAACCCTACGCCAACCTGGATAAAACCACCATAAAATCCGATAAAGAACAACACAATATAAATCAGCCATTTGGGTTCAGATTCAGAAATCTCGTCCTGATATGTTTTTTTTGTGCGGGGAATAAACATCGTAATAACAATACCGATCATGATAACTGCCAGCAGACGCTGAAACCATTCATCGGATATTCTGATTGAGACCAGCGCGCCGATAATTGCTCCGGGCAGAGTGATATAGGACAATTTCAGGCTTTCGCTGAACTGATGGACGTTCTGTTTTCGGAATGACGAGACCGCAAAGATGTTTTGAATCAGAATCGCTACCCGGTTGGTGCCGTTAGCCAGTGCACCGTCCAATCCCAGAAAAATCATCGTCGGCAAGGTTATCGTCGAACCGCCACCGGCGTTAACATTCACAAATCCAGCAACAGATCCAACTGCAAAAAGCATTAGAAATTTCCAGATTTCATCCATAAATCTTAACTATTTCTCCAATCTGCATGGTATTTCCTGACTTGCCCCTAATTGAAGCGTAAATATAGAGTATTAATCGGCAAATCTCAACTGAAAACAAAATGAGCGGAAATATTGAAAAAAAATGATTTAGGGGATTATATACAAAAATGCAGTAAGAGAAGCGGTACGCTATTTTCTTTTTATTTTATAAAGAACCCGGCCCAGGAAACCGCCCTCATTGACTTCGGCGATGTAAAGGCCGGATTGCATATGAGCGTTCCGTTTTAAAGCCGGTACTGACAGTGTCGTCAGAAGCGCATTTGCTTCCCATTCATTTTCACTGTCGGCAAGCAGGATCGGATAATTGTTTTCAACGATTTTTTGAAGTATTTCCTGGAGTGACATGGCGGACCTCTTATTTATTAGTTTCGATTTATTCAGAGAACATTTATTTAGACTGACAAACATTAAAAATAGTTGCTTATGACCTGAGATTTATTTACACTATTAAACCGGCGGGTATTAATTGTGTAATTCATCTTGCGTATGCAATCTTTGGATGTTTAAAGTAATTCATCACACGCTTAGGCATTTTCTGCAGCATCCGCATATGTGACAAAACACCCTTCTTT
>Ga0268276_1001161_pt1 | contig 27188 bp, 19 predicted proteins | sample saktaG_4_FD_190145 | JGI IMG/M metagenome (GOLD analysis project Ga0268276, IMG submission 190145) | Saline water microbial communities from Sakinaw Lake, British Columbia, Canada - sak_2010_1_5_45m | ecosystem: Environmental > Aquatic > Non-marine Saline and Alkaline > Saline ...
AGAAGACCTGACGGTCATGACCGACCTGAAGATCACCCCGCAGGAACTCAAGGACCTCAAGCTCGGCGAGCAGGTCGCCGGCCTCTACTGCCAGCAATGCGGTCAATGCGTCCCCGGCTGTCCGAAATCGCTGCCCATCCCGGACCTGATGAGAAGCTACATGTACGCCTACGGCTATAGGAACCTCCAGGCCGCCCACGAGCTCGTCGGCTCCCTCGAAGTCCCCGAAAACCCTTGCGGCTCCTGCGCGTCCTGTTCGGCCGTCTGCGTCAAGGGCTTCGACATCGCCGACAGGGTCAAGGATATCTCTCGCCTGAGGGCCGTCCCGGGAGATTTCTTCGCCTAGGCCGCGTTTTATCGGAGTCCCCCCAACCCCCGTCCGCCTCAGGCGGCGGGGGTTTTTCTATGGCTAAAAAATAACTTGACAAGATGATATCATAATAATATTATAATGCTATTACAGGAGGCTGGCATGAAAGACATCCAGGAAAAGAACGTTTTCAGCACGAACGGCTGGGTCATGGTCCTCGTCGACCTCGGGGTCTTCGTCCTCTGCGGCCAGTACATCATCCGTCACGCCGTGCGGGCGGGCGTAACGGCCGGCATGATCCTCTCCGTTCTGGGGATGATCCTCGCCTTCATGACCTTCGGCGGGTTCTTTCTCATCCACCCCAACGAATCCAAGGTCTTTACCTTCCTCGGAAAATATGTCGGCAGCGCCCTGACGGCCGGCTTCCACTGGACCAACCCCTTCGCCGTCAAGAAGAGAGTAACCCTGCGCATCTTCAACTTCAACAGCGAGACGCTCAAGGTCAACGACGCCCTGGGCAATCCCATCGAGATCGCCGCCGTCGTCGTCTGGCACGTCGTCGACTCGGCCAAGGCCCTGTTCAACGTCGATAGCTACCAGCATTTCGTGGCCATCCAGAGCGAGACGGCCATCCGCCAGCTGGCCACCCATTACCCCTACGATGCCCACGACACGGATACAGAATCCCTCCGGGCCAATCCCGACGAGATCGCCGGGAAGCTCAAGGACCAGGTCCAGAACCGCCTCGAAGTGGCCGGCCTCCACGTCGTCGAGGCCCGCCTGTCTCACTTGGCCTATGCCCCGGAGATCGCCCAGGCCATGCTCCGCCGCCAGCAGGCCGAAGCCATCATCGCCGCCCGCCGCCAGATCGTCGACGGCGCCGTCGGCATGGTCGAGATGGCCATCAAGGGCCTCGAAGCCCAGGGCGTCGTCCATCTCGACGAGGAGAGGAAGGCGGCCATGGTCAACAACCTCCTCGTGGCCCTGGTCTCCGAATCGGAAATGCATCCCATCGTTAACACGGGGACACTCCACACCTGACGGAAAGTGAGTCGTGAGTGAAAAGAAAAAGTTCCTTCTGAGGCTCGATGCCGCGCTCTACGACGCCCTGGAAAAATGGGCGGCCGACGAGTTGAGGAGCATCAACGCCCAGATGGAATATGTCCTCAAGGAGGCGGTCCGCAAGGCCGGCCGCCTCCGTCGAGGACAGGAGGACAGAAAATGAAAACGCTCATCCGGGTCACCCTGCTGGCCCTCGCGGCGCTGGTGATCGCCGTCCTGGTCGTTTTCTAGCCGGGAAGCGCCGGCATTCATGCTGGTGAGCCCCGGGATTGACTTCGCTCCCGGGCTGTTTTACCTTGGGGCCGATGAGGAAAAGCGTCCGAGCCGTGGGGACGTCATGAAGCGGGCCATCGAGGCCGGGCTGGCTATCGCTTTATTAGCGTTGGCCGCGGTGGCCATATTCGTCGTCCACCCCGCTCGCGAACCGGAGAACAGGGTCGACCTCAACCGGCGGCCTTCTTCCGGCATTGTGTTCATGGCGGAGGCGACCCTCCGCAACGTCATCAAGCGGGACATTGTCTACACCATCAAGCCCGGACCGGGGGGAGGCGCGCCGCGCGTCCGGACGCTCCACGTCGGCGCCGTGGATAGGCTCGCCACCGACCTGCCGGTCGAGATCTCGTTCGACAACGGCAGGAGGACCGCGGTCTACCTCGTCCATCCCGGGAAACCCTATTCGTTCCGATACGATAAGGACGATATCATCAAGATCTTTCCCGGCTCGCACGGCCGGCCCGACGCGGCCGACCTGGCTCCCTTCGTCCCCACGCCCCAGTCGGTGGTGGAGCGGATGCTCGAGATCGCGGCCGTCGGCCCGAACGACGTCGTCTACGACATCGGTTGCGGCGACGGCCGCATGGTCATCACGGCAGCAAAGAAATATCGGGCCCGGGGAGTGGGCATCGATATCGACGCTGTCCTCATCAAGGAGTGTCGGGCTGGCGCCAAGCGGGAGGGCGTCGAGAAGTTCGTCCGGTTCCTCCACATGGACGCCACCAAGGCCCGGGTGACCGAGGCGACCGTCCTGGCCCTCTACCTCCTGCCGGAATCCTTGGAAATTCTCGAACCCCTCTTTGACAAGGATTTGGCCGCCGGCGTCCGCATCGTCTCCCACAACTATAAGATCCCCGGATGGGACAGCCGGCTCGTCAGCAGCGAGGTCGTGACCGACGAAAAAGACCGGGAACATAAGATCTATCTCTATCGCATCCCCGGGGCCAAGTGAAGAAGCCCGGCCCCGGTCTTGCCCCCGCAACTGGCGGTGCTGGCGAAGCCGGCAAGACCGGGACGGGGAAGCCCTTCCCGCCAAACGCCACGGTCCGCTTCCTGGCCGGCTTCTGCCGCGAGCATCCGCTCGACGAGAAGATCTTCCTCTGCCCCTCTTTCGTCGTGGGGAGGCAGACCGGCGAGGCGCTGGCTCGCGAGACCGGGTCCTGGATCAATCTCAGGTTCGTCACTCCATGGACGCTGGCCGGAGAGATCCTGGAAAGGAGCGCGGAAGCAGACAGGGGAAAGCCGATGACCTCGTCGGCGGAGCTCGCCCTGACGGACCGGCTTTTCAGGGAGTTCCATGCCGCCGGAGAGCTCGAGTATTTCGGCCGGGCCGGTATCTCCCCCGGCCTGGCCAACGCGCTCCACCGCGCCATCCGGGACCTGAGGCTCGCCGGCCTGACGAGCGCCGACGTCCGTCCGGAACGCTTTCTCGTCGAGCGGAAAGGAAGGGAGCTCGCGCTTCTCGTCGGCCGCTACGAGCGGGCCCTCGAAGAGGACGGGCTCCTTGATTCGGCCGCATTCCTCGCGGCCGCCGTGCGGGCGGCCGACCGGACGTCGTTCGCGCCCGCTTGGACCCTCTGCCCGATGGATACCCGCCTGAGTCGGCTCGAGCGCGACCTCGTCCGGCGGGCGGCCGGGAACCGCCTGGTCCTCGTCCCCGGCGACCCGGTCTTCGGATTGGAACGGCCGCGCCACTGCTGGCCGGCGTCCGCGACCGGCGAGGCTCCTGAGGCCGGGCGGCTATCCTGGCTTTTCGCTCCCCGCGAAGCTCCCGACGCAAGGGGGGACAAAGGCATCGACATCTTCAAAGCGCTTGGGCCCGCCAACGAATGCCGCGAGGTCCTGCGCCGGCTCTACTCCGAAAAGGTCCCGTTCGATCACGCGGAGGTCCTGGCGCCGCCGGGGGCGGCCCATGCGACCATCTTCCACCTTCTTTCGGCCCGGACACGCCTGCCGGTGACCTTCGGGGAGGGCGTCCCCGTCTCGTTCACTTCTCCCGGACGGCTCTTTTTCGGTCTCCTCGACTGGCTGGGGAACGATTTCTCCAGCACCCACCTATGCCGCCTGCTCGAGAACGGGGACCTCGTCCTGCCGGCCCGCCCGTCCGGGACCCCGCTCGCCGCCCGGACGGCCTGCCGCCATCTCCGGAGCGCGATGATCGGCTGGGGAAGGGAGCGCTATGTCGCCCGGCTTCAAGCCCTCCGCGAAGCAAAGGAGGCCGATCTTGCCTTGAAGGAAAAAAGGACCGGAGAAGAGGGGGATGAGATCGACGAGGCGCGCCGGGCGGCCTTGTCGGCGGCGATCGCCGAGATCGACGGCCTCGCCACCGCCGTCGGCCGGCTCCTGGCCGCCTTTCCCGACGAAACCGCGCCGGACGCGTACGACGTCGAGGCCCTCTGCGCGGCCCTTTCCGGGCTCATCGGGGATCCCGGCCGAGCCGATACCGAGATCGACCGAAAGGCCCGGGATGTCCTGCTCCATCGCCTGGCCGAGGTCCGGCAGGAAGGCCGCTTCCCGGCACTCCCTCTCAAGGATGCCCTGGATCTCGTCCGGTCGGCGGGCTCGTCTCTCCGGGTCGGCGCTTCGCCGCCCCTGCCCGGACACCTCCACGTCGCCGGCTTTTCGACGGGAGGGCGATCCGGTCGGCCGGTCACGTTCGTCGTCGGGCTCGACGAGGCGACTTTCCCGGGTCGCGGCCTCCAGGACCCCGTCCTCCTCGACGAGGAACGGGCCGCGCTCTCGGATTCCCTGTCGACGGCGGCCGACGCCCTCCGTTCCGACCTCTTCGAACTGGCCGCGGCGCTCGCCTCCGTCCGCGGCAAGGTCGTCTTCAGCTACCCGTCGTTCAACGTCGTCGAAGGACGGGAATCATTCCCGTCCTCGGTCGTCCTACAAGCCTTCCGACTCCTGCGGGGCGAGCCCGACCTCGATTACGCGGCCCTCGATCGGGAACTCTCCGAGGCGGCCGGATTCCTTCCCGGCGACCCCGATAGGTCCTTCGACGAGATCGACTGGTGGCTGGAGCGGTTGGCCGGGAACGATCCGGCTCCGGACGGCGCGGGCTCCGTGGCCGCCAACTTCGCCGACCTCGCCGCGGGCCTGGACGCCGCAAGCGCCCGGGCCGGCGACACGCTCACGGAATACGAGGGGATCGTCGACATCGACTCCGTCCGCGGCGACGTCGATCCGGTGGCCGGAGGGAAGGCCGTCATGTCCGCGTCGCGCCTTGAGCTCCTGGCCAAGTGTCCGTTCGCCTATTACCTTCGGTACGTCCTGAAGGTCAGGCCGCCCGAGGACGTCGAATTCGACCGGTCGCGCTGGCTCGACCCGCTCCAGCGCGGCAGTCTCGTCCACGAGATCCTTTGCGATTTCATGACCGAGGTCAGGAGGAGACGGGAAACCGTCGCGTCGGACCGGCACGCCGGGCTCATGGGCGGATTCGCCGCCGGGAGGATCGCCCGGAGAAAGGAGGAGATCCCGCCGCCTTCCGAAGGGATCTTTGAGAGTGAACGGCGGGACATCCTGGAAACGCTGACCATCTTCATGTCCGCGGAAGAAAAGCGCGAAGAGAGGGGCGAGCCGCTCGAGTTCGAGATGGAGATCGAGCGGCAGGAGATCGGGCTCGGCGCCGGCCGTTCATTCCGGCTCAGCGGTTCCATCGACAGGGTCGACCGGCTCGGACAGGATACCTACCGGATCCTGGACTACAAGACGGGGAATCCCTCGGACTTTGAGGAGCTGGTCGAGTTCGGTCACGGGCAGAAGATCCAACACGCCCTCTACGCCGTGGCCCTCGAGAGGATGCTGGCCCCGGCCCTCGGCGGCGGGACGCCGCGGGTCACCCGGAGTGGCTATCTTTTTCCGTCGCGCCGGGGCGAGGGTCTGGAGAGGATCATCAAGGATTTCAACCGGGATCGGCTGACGTCTCTGCTCAACGATCTCCTTGGCCTCCTGGAGAAGGGCTATTTCATCGCCGGCCCCGAGGCTAAGTGCAAATACTGCGATTACGCCTCGGTCTGCGGCGGCGACGCGCCAAAAAGATCCGGTCGGAAAAGAAAGGGAAGCCCGGAGGTGTTCGAGGCCTACGACAGGCTCCGCGAGTATAAATGATGAGCGCGAAGAAAAGGATGCTGCCCGACCAAAGGGCCCGCGACAGGATTGTCGAGGATCTCGACACGACGTTCCTCGTCGAAGCCGGGGCCGGCTCGGGCAAGACGAAGAGCTTGGTCGATCGGATGATCGCCCTGCTCGCCTCGGGCCGGGCGGAGATCCACACCCTGGCCGCCGTGACCTTCACCCGCAAGGCGGCGGCCGAGCTCCGGGGGCGGTTCCAGGTCGCGCTCGAGCAGGCGCGGCTCGTAGAGAAGGACGCCGCGGTCCGGACCCGGCTCGACGCCGCCCTGACGGGCCTCGAGAGGTCGTTCATCGGGACGATCCACTCGTTCTGTTCCCGCCTCCTCCGGGAGCGCCCCGTCGAAGCGGGCATCGATCCCGAATTCCGGGAACTTGAAGAGCATGAGGATCGCGTCCTCATCGAGACCTGCTGGGACGAATATCAAGCCAAGGCCCGTATCGAGAACGAAGCGGCCCTGCGCGGGCTCGACGAGGCCGGGCTCGAACCGGCCGAGCTCGAGTCGGCGTTCAAGATGCTGGCCGAATTTCCCGAGGTCGATCCGGTCCCCGGGTGCGCCGAACCGCCCGACTACAAGCGGCTGCGCAAGGCCCTGGAGAAACTCCTCGACCTGGCCCGGACCCACGTGCCGAAGGAGCGCCCGGAGAAGGGCCGCGATACGCTCCAGGCCGTCCTCGTCCGTTCGTTCCGCCGGAAGAGCAACATCGGCTTCGAGGACGGAAGGCGACTGATGGAAACGATCGAGCTCTTCGAGAAAGAGCTCGGCGTCACCAAGAACCGCTGGGCGACCAAGGAGGACGCGGAGACGATGTTGGCCGCGGCGGATAGCTTCAAGGCGAAAACCGCCGTCCCCGCGCTCCGCGAATGGCGCGAGTTCCGCCACACGAAGGCCCTGGCCTTCCTCCGCCCGGCCGTCCTGTTCTACGCCGCGAGGAGACGGGCCGAGGGCCGGCTCAACTTCCAGGACCAGCTCATGCTCACCGCGGAACTCCTCCGTGAGAATCCCGAGGTCCGGAGCTATTTCCGGAAGCGGTTTCACCCCATCCTCGTCGACGAGTTCCAGGACACCGACCCCATCCAGGCCGAGATCCTGTTCTTCCTCACGGGGGAGAGGAACGACGCCGAGCGCGATTGGACCGGGCTCTCGCCGGCGCCCGGATCCCTCTTCCTCGTCGGCGATCCCAAGCAATCGATCTACCGGTTCCGGCGGGCCGACATCGACATCTACAATCTGGTCAAGAAGCGGATCGTGGAGGGCGGCGGCGAGACGCTCGAGCTCAGCGCCAACTTCCGGTCCCTCCGGTCGATCGCCGATTGGGTCAATCCGCTCTTCGATCCCGGGCGGGAGGGGCTTTTTCCGCGAGAAGCGGACGCCACCCAGGCCGGCTACATGCCTCTCGAAACGATGCGCGGCCGGGGGTGCCAGCCGCTTTCGGGAGTCCGCAAGATCACCGTCCCGGTCGTGCCCCGGCACGCCAAGGAACCTATCGCCGAATTCGACTCGCGCCGGGTCGCCGAGTTCATCGCCTGGGCCCTCGGCGGGAACCTCATGCTTGAGGACGGGGACGGCGGATCGCGGCCGGCCGAGCCGGGTGATTTCCTGGTCCTCTTCCGCTACAAGGACCGCATGAACAGGTACGCCCGGCGGCTCGAGGAGATGGGCCTCCCCTTCGAGATCGCCGGTAGCGACGCCTTCGCCGACAACGGAGAGATCGGCGAGGTCATGAACCTCCTTCGGGCCCTCGACGATCCCGACGACCCGGTCGCCACGGTGGCCGTCCTGCGCGGGCTCTTCTTCGGGCTGAGCGACCAGGAACTCCTCGAGCACCGGGCGGCCGGAGGAGGATTCTGTTACGTCGACCCGGCCTGCGGTGAGCGCGGCTTGGAGCGGGTGCTGCGGGCGTTCGGTGTCCTCCGCGGCTGGCGTGAGCTCGCGGCCAAGGTCCCTCCCTCGGCGGCCCTGGAGACGATCCTGCAAAGGTCGGGGCTTCTCAACCACCTGGTGACGGCGGAGATGGGCAGCAGCCGGGCCGGCAACGTCCTCAAGCTCATCGAGATCCTGCGCGGCCGCGAGAGCGAGGATATGACCTCCTTCGCCGCCGCCGTCGAGTTCATGGGCGAGTGGGTCGGCGCCCAACCGGTCGAGGAGATGAGCCTCACGCCCGGCCGCCGCAACGCCGTCCGTCTGATGAACCTCCACAAAGCCAAGGGGCTCGAGGCGCCGGTCGTGTGGTTGGCCAATCCGGCCGGCGTCCGCGATTTCGAGCCGGACAAACATGTTCGGCGGGTGGACGGGAGGCCGTGCGGACATTTCCGCTTCACCAAGCCGTTCGGTTACCGGACGAAAACGATCTCCCAGCCGGAGGGCTGGGAAGATGTCGCGGCCGAGGAGAAAAGGTACGAAGCGGCCGAAGAGAACAGGCTGATGTACGTGGCGGCGACCCGGGCCCGGGATCTCCTCGTCGTCAGCGCCTACGCTGGCGACCTGGGCGAGAGAAAGGCCTGGGGGCCGCTGGAAAAGGGCTTTGGAGGGATCCCTGAGCTGCCCGAATATCCTCCGGTCGGGGGAGGGGAGGCCCGGCGTCCGGCCCCGCGGGGCCGGAAGTCGGATATCGTCAGGCCGGACGAAGCGATGAAGGCCCGGGCGGCCCTGCAAAGGAAGTTGGCCGAGGCTTCGATGGCCGGCGCGCTCCACGAAACCGTGACTTCCGCCGCCCGGCGCGACCGGGAACCGCCCGCGTGGGCCAAGGGCGGGCTGGGGAGATGGGGCTCCGAAGTCCACATCATGCTGAAATCCCTGGGTGAGGCGTGGCCGTCTTTCGGGGGCGGGAAGCCGGGTGCCAATATCGGAGAGGACGCGTTCCTCCGCATGGCCCGGGACGTCCTTGTCGCCGCGGACCGGAACCCGACGGATTCCCGGGACCTCGCCCGCCACGTCGCCGCCATCGTCCGGTCCGAATTCTGGCTGAGGGCCATGCAGTCCGAGCGGCGTCTCTTCGAAGTGCCTTTCTCAGTCAGGGTCGAGCCGGAGGACGCCGAATACGGGGGACTGGTCTCCCGGGCCGGCCTCGTGCCTTTCGCCGGAGGAAAGCCGGTGGTTCTCGTTCCCGGGGCGCCCGTCTTCCTGTCCGGAGCCGTCGACCTCCTCTTCAAGGAAAAGAACGGCTGGGTCATCGCCGACTACAAGACCGACCGGCTTCCCGAGGCCCTCTCGGGCGGCGGGGATGAGGACGTGAAGAAAGCGCTCCGGGCCTTGGTGGACTTCTATCGTCCTCAAGTCCAGCTCTATACGCGGTTCTGGGCGAAGATGACGGGGGAGCCGGTCAAGGAATCGGGACTCTACTTCACGGCGCACGACGCCTGGTTCAAGGTCGAAAAACCCTGACCTCCGGCCGGTCCGTCCTTCAAACGACGGGGTGCGGCCGTCCGGCCTCGAGGCTGGTGTAGCCGAAGTAGGCCTGGAGTTCCGCGACCTTGTCGGTCTTCTCCCAGGTGAAATCGGGAAGTTCCCGGCCGAAGTGCCCGTATGCGGCCGTCTGCTTGTAGATGGGACGGCGCAGGTCGAGCATCTTGATCATCCCCGCCGGTGTGAGCCGGAAGATCGAGCGCACGGCCTTTTCGATGGCCTCTTCGCTGACCTTCCCGCCGCTGTGGATGTTGACCATGAGCGAGAACGGCTCGACGACGCCGATGACGTAAGCGAGCTGGACGGTGCAGTGGTCGGCCAGTCCGGCGGCGACGATGTTCTTGGCGATGTAGCGGGCCGTGTAGGCCGCCGACCGGTCGACCTTGGTCGGGTCCTTCCCCGAGAAAGCCCCGCCGCCGTGGGGGCAGCTGCCGCCGTAGGTGTCGACGATGATCTTGCGGCCGGTCAGGCCGGTATCGCCGACGGGGCCGCCGATCTCGAAGCGGCCGGTCGGATTGACGAGGTATTCGATCGTCTTCGACCGCAGCTCGGCCGGGATGACCTTTTCGATGATCTCGGCGATGACGCCCTCGTGGATCTCCTTGTTCTCGACGTCGCGCGAATGCTGGGTCGAGAGAACGACCTTTTCGACGGCCACGGGCCACTTGTCCTCATAGCGGATCGAAACCTGGGACTTGGCGTCGGGCCTGAGCCAGGGGAGGAGGCCGCTCTTCCTGACCTCGGCCTGTTTCTGGACGAGCCGGTGGGCGAGACGGATGGGCAGGGGCATGAGCTCGGGTGTTTCGTTCGTCGCGTACCCGAACATCAGACCCTGGTCGCCGGCCCCGACCTCGCCGTTGGCCTGGTCGACCCCGCGGGCGATGTCGGCCGACTGCAGGCCGAGATGGGTATGGATCTCGCACGTATTCGCGTCGAAACCGATCAGGGGATCGTCATAGCCGATCTCTCGGGCGGTTTCACGGACGATGGACACAGGGTCGATCTTCGCCGTTGTCCGAAACTCCCCGGCGATGACGGCCACGTTCTTGGTGACGAGCGTTTCGCAGGCGACCTTCCCAAGGGGATCCTTGGCGAGGATCGCGTCGAGGAACGCGTCGGAGATGAGGTCGGCCATCTTATCGGGATGGCCCTCGGACACCGACTCCGAGGTGAAGACGAAATCTTTGGCCATCGAAGCCTCCTTTTCCGGACACGGGAAGTCGATCGTCTTGCTCAGGGTCTGGGAAGAGGCCGGCGAGGGGCGCCTTTCGCCCTTGGACACTTGGTTGCCGCGTGCGCTTTCGCGACCGCATCCTCGCTGCCGGCGAGTGAGCACCTCGGGTGTCCGTCCCAGGTTGCCGGGCCCGGCCGGTTAGGGTCGGGCCTCTCCTGATGCAGGGTGAAATCATACGCCGAATTTTCCCGGATTTCAAGGGACCGAAAAAATCAGCGGCAGACCCGTCGCCTAGCGAATGACCGGATCGGGAGGCTGGACGTTGATCAGGGCTATCTCGGCGAACGCGGAAAACGAGAAGGGGAATTCGACCAGCCGGTCCGCCCCTTTTTTCATGACGAAGGCGGCGTCCGTCTTGAAGTCGAGGCGGTATTCGGAGAACCAGCCCTTGTCGATGTGGAAACGGAGGCTGCCCGCGCCCGCTCCCTGGCCCTCGAAGACCCCCTGGGTGTCCCCGAGGTCCTTGGCCCCCGAGACGGCGACGCGGTAGGCGGCGGAGACCAGGGCCAGCCGCCCGTCGTCAGCGGCGATGACGTCCTCGAGCGTGTAGTCGATGACCAGGTTGACCTGGAGGTCGAGCCCCTGAAAGGGAATGGTCAGGCGCCGGCTTTCCGTCCAGGTGTCACCGCGCCCGACCGGCTGGACGGGGAAGGCCGGAAAATAATCGCGCAGGATCTGGGGAAGGGAGATATTGAACGGGTTTCCCGATCCGAGGGCTTCGGGATTGCGGATGGACTCGACCTTGCCCGTCCGGTTGAAGACGACCTCGAGGGCTTCGCCCTCCGTCGTTCCGAGCTTTTGGGACAGGACGCGGTCGGAGAGCCGGACGTTGACCTCGATGCCGGGGCTGGTCAGGTCGGCCCGGACGGTCTCGTGGGTCGAAGGCTTGGCGAACAGCCGGATCTCTCCGCGGGAATCGGCGTTGAGAGCCAGGTCCTTTCCGAGAAAGCTCTTGCCGTCCACGTTGACGACGCTCGTCAGCGTATAGGTCAGCCGGGTGCCTTCGGCGGGGGCGAACCGGAGCGCGACCTTCTCTTGGGCCGCGAGGGACCCCGAAATTCCGGCCAGGGACACGACAATCAAGCTCGCCGCCAGGATCTTTCGAGCTGACATGGATTCCTCTCTCCTCGGCCCCATCCGTGCTTCCGGCCTAGAAACCGGGGTCGGTGATCTTTTTCTCCCGCCAGTTCCCGTATTTCGCGAGCAGGGGGCGGATATCCGCCGCCTTGCCGACGACGACAAGCACGAAATCCTTCTGGGGGAGGAGCGCCGCGGCCGCGGCTTTGACCGCGGCCGGTGTGAGTCGGCCGACCTCGTTCAAATACTTGTCGTATTGATCGAAGCCCAGCTTGTAGAAGGCCAGCCGGACATAGGCGGCGGCCTTGCTGGCGTTGGTTTCGAGCGTCGGCGGGAACTGGCCGAGGATGTAATTGCGGCTGCTCTCGACCTCCTCCGCGGAGAACCCCTCCTCCGTCCCTTTCCGGAGCAGGTCGAAGACGATGTCCAGCATCTCACCGATCTTGGCGTTCTGGGTGTAGGAGCTGACGGTGAACAACCCGCCCGCCCCCCAGGTGCGGGCGCTGCTCCCCGCTCCGTAGGTCAGGCCCCTCTTGATCCGGAGCTCGGTATTGAGCCAGGAGGTGAAACGGCCGCCAAAGAGGGTGTTCATGGCCGAGGCCGCGGCGGTGACCTTGTCGCCCACGGCGTAGCCCGGGGCCCCGAGCAAGAAGTAGGCCTGCGTCGCGTCGGGCTTGTCGACGAGGAGGAGCTTCCGGCCCTTCGGCCGGGGGAGGGCCGGGATCGCGTCCGAGGGCGCCGCGCCGGCCGGGTTGACCATCCGGCCGACCGTCGCTTCCAGGAGCGGGACGAGCTTCGCCTTGTCGATGTCGCCGACCACGGCGGCGACCGTCCGGTCGGGCCGGAAGTGTTTCTTGTAGAATTCTTTCACCGCCTGGACCGTCATCGTCTTGAGGGACGTCTCGGTGCCCGAGGCGAGATAGCCCATCGGGTGGCCGCCGAAATAGGCCTTCTGGAAGTAAAAGCGGACGGCCGCTCCGGGATTGTCCTTGGCGGACTTGAGGCCGTCGATCGTCAGGGACCGTTCTTTCTCGAACTCGTCGGCGGAGAAGGCCGGGTCGGTCAGGCAGCCGGCAGCGATCTCCATGAGGCGGGGAAAATGCTCGGCCAGGCTGCTCCCGGTGACCTGGGTGAATTCTTCGGCGGCGGAGATGCCGAAGCTTGCCCCCATGAAGTCGAGGGCCTCGGCGATGGCGTCGGCGTCCATCTTCGACGTCCCCTTCATCATCAGGGACGCGGCGAGGCCGGCCGCGCCTTCGGACGCCGCCGGCTCGAAGGCCGAACCGGCGCCCCCTATGACCATCCGGAAGCTCACGATCGGCAGGTCGGAATTCCTGAGATGGTAGACGGTGAGGCCGTTCTTAAGGACGAATTTTTCCGGTGCCGGCAGCTGACCGGCCGCCCCGAGAGGGAGGGCCGCCGTGCCGAGGATGAAAAGGGCGAGGACGAGCGCCGTGCCGTTGAAGCGTTTCATTTCGCGCCTCCCTCGGGGATGAGCTTTCCGATGGTCTTGTTGTTCGCCGTGAAATATTTCCCGGCGGTCAGCTTGATGGAATCGATCTTGACCGCGGCGTAGTCGTCCATGACCGTGAAGAGCTTGGCGAAGTCGCCGTAGATGAGCTCGGTCGAGCCCAGCTGGCCGGCCTTGCCGGAGATCGTCTGCAGGCTCATGTAGAAGTCGTTCCGGATGATGTTCATGGCCTTGGCGTATTCCTGTGGCGTGATGCCGTCGGCCTTGACCTTGGCCAGCTCCTCCTCGATGATCCGGTCGATCTTGTCGAGGTCGACGCCCGGCCGGGGCTTGACGTTGATCGAGAAGAGGAACGGGTCGATCGTCTCCTGGATGCCGCCGCCGATGTCGATGGCCAGCTCTTCCTCGCGGACGAGGCGCCGGTAGAGACGGCTGCTCTCTCCCTCGAGGAGGGGCTTGGCCAGGATCGCGAGCGGCAGATAATCGGTGTCCTTGGCGCTCGGGGCGTGCCAGACGGCCAGGAACGACGGCGCTTGGGCCTCCTTGCGGACGATGACGGTCTTTGTCCCCATCTGGGGCGGTTCGATCGTGCTGACCGGAGGCGGGGCGGGCGAGGCCTTGACCGGCCCGTAGTATTTCTGGATGAGTCCAAGGGTCTTGGCCGGGTCGATGTCGCCGACGATGATGAGGATGGCGTTCCCCGGAGCGTAATAGGTCCGGTAGTAGGCCATGACCTCGTCGCGGCGCCAGCTTAAAATGTCGCTCATCCAGCCGATGACGTCCCAGTGGTAGGGGTGGGCCATGATGGCCGTGGCCCGAACGTTCTCGTTGAGGATGGCGTCGTTGTCGTTCTCGACGCCGAGGCGGCGCTCGGAGGCGACGACGCCGCGTTCGGACTCGAAGACCTCGGGCACGAGGGCCAGCCCCTGGATCCGGTCGGCCTCCATTTCGATCATGGCCTCGAGGGCGGCGGGCGGGAACCAGTCCGTGTAGGCCGTCATGTCGTCCGCGGTGAAGGCGTTGTTGCTCCCGCCCCGAAACTCCATCCGCCGGTCGAACTCGCCCGGGCCGACCTTCGGCGTCCCGTTGAACATCATGTGCTCGATGAAATGGGAGACGCCCGTCAGTCCGGGCCGTTCGTTGCGCGACCCGACGCGGAAGAAGGTGTAGAGGGCGACGCTGGGGATGTTGTGATCCTCGACGAGCAGGACCTTGAGGCCGTTGTCGAGCTTGTAAACCTTGACGTCCTCCTTCTTGAAGGCCGCCGATAGGGACAGGGTGAAAACCGCCAGGAACAGGACCGGCAACCAGGCTCTTTTCCTCATGCCGTCACCTCCACGGAGAATAAAAAACAATTATACCATTATTTCCGGGGATGAGGGGACCACCCGAGAGAGCATAAGCGGTGATTTAGTCGGGCGGCGTGACGGACGAGGGGAGTTTCAGGGGAAACCGCCAAAACGTGTCTGAGCTCGGCGTAGCGTACGCCGAGCGAGTTGTTTTGGTGCCGAGGCCGACTCGCTGACCGGCGTTAAAAATCACTGCAGCGAACGAGGATGATCCCCGAGTCCCCTCTTGACGGGGGGAGAGGAGTGGGATATAACTGGCCGCAAGTCCGAGGCCGACATGAGCAAGCCCGACACTCCATTTGAATATCAGAAAGCGCTCAAGACCGTTTCGTCCTACCCTTTCCTCCATAAGTACCTGCCCATCGACCGCCTTTTTGTCCGCCCGCCAGCGTCCCTCATTGTCAGGGCCGTCTTCAAGACCTCGGTGACGCCCAACCAGCTGACAGTATGCGGATTCCTATTCAGCTTGGTTGCGGGGGCCGCCTTTTTCCTCGGAAAGCCCGCCTTCTTTACCCTCGGGGGTGTCCTGGCCATGATCTCGATGATCTTCGACTGCGCCGACGGCATGCTGGCCCGGGCCAAGAACATGACTAGCCGCTACGGCGCTTTTCTGGACATTTTCCTGGACCGGATCGCGGATTTCGTCGTCCTCCTGGGAGCGTCCTTCGGCTATTCCAAATTCAAGGGGGACACCCGGATCCTCGTCTTCGGGCTCCTGACCATCGCCCTTTATTTTCTCCAGGTATCGCTGTATTACATCAATAACGTCTACACCCGTTCCGAAAAAAGCGGAGAGGGCGCCGAAGCGAAGAGCTTGGCGGTCTTCGTCATCTTCGTCTTTTCCCTGCTCCACCGGCCGGACGGATTCCTGCTCGGCGTCTTCTTGATGGCCTCTGCCGGCACGGTCATCAAGCTGATCAGGTTTTTGAGGAAGGGCAGGGGCCAGGCGGTGGTTCCGGCTCCGCTACCGTGACGGGACTGTCGCAAGGCTCCGGCGCCTTGATCCGCCGAGCCGCCCTTTTCTTCACCAGGGGGATGAGTCCGATGCCCGCCCAGGCGAGCCCCACTACCCGCCGGATGAGGATGACGGCCATGCCGGCGTGCATGTCGATTCGGAGGAGGGCGAACAGGGAGACGTAGGTCAGCTCATAGACGCCCATCGAACCCGGCACGGGCAGGAACGAGTAGAACGACCCCAGGGTGACGATCAGAAAGCACTTGAAGAACGTCGTGGTGTTCCCGCCGAGGAAGAGGAAGGTCAGGTAGATCTCCGTGGCCCAGAGCCAGGACTGGGCGAAATAGGACGCGAACAGGGCCATGAAAAGCCGCCGGTTTCCGCTGTAGAAGTCGGCGATGTGGGCGTCGGTCTCGAGGATCTTGTCCCGGCGGTTCTCGAAGAAGGGGATGCGGATCTTGATCTTCCGTAGCGTGTCCAGGGCCCAGGTGAACAGGCCCTGCTTCTGCTTGAGGACGAGGAAGATGAGGATGAGGATGAGGGCGGCGATCGCGGCGAAAAGTCCGATCTTCTGGCGCCGGGGGAGGGCGAACTCGGTGATGAGAAAGACGACGGCGAGCGCGATAGTGGACAAGCCGGCCAGGAATTCGATGGTCTTGTCCACGACGACCGTGGCCAGGGCCTTGTTGCGTCCGACGCTGTCGAGGACGAAGATCCGGACCGTTTCCCCGCCGATGTTCCCGGCCGGTGTCAGGTAGCTCACGGCGTAACCGGCGATCCGGGCGCCGAAGATCTCCCGGAAGGGGACGCGTTCTCCCGAAGACACGAGGAGAGCCCGCCAGTTCAGCGCCCGGATGAACCAGTAGAGGAAACGGAGGCCCATGAGGGCGGCGATCTCGGGAAGACTCAGCCGGCCGAGGGCTTTCAAGATCTCCTTCGGGCCGGTCTTGATGATGAGGAAGACGAAGAGGGCGAATCCGGCATAGCCGAGGAGCCGCACGATGAGGATCCGAACGCGGGCCCGGCGCGACGGCGGCGGGCTTCCGTCCGGACCTAGCTGCGACAACTTGAACATGGCTTGACTCGGCCTATCGAATGGCATATTTTATTCTCTCTTAAGAGAAAATCAAAGCCGGAAAATATGAACGATAAACTCGTGGCCGGCGTCCTGGCCCTGATCCTGGGTATTTCCATCGCGGCACCGGGGCTTTGTGACAGTCCCGTCCGCGCGCGCTTTTCGCTTGCCGGCGTGTCGGGGCCGGAGCCTTGCGACAGTCCCGACCGGGCGGTCTTTTCGCTTATTTCCGTATCGGGGCAGGAGCCTTGCGACAGTCTCGTCTTCACGACGGGGCCGGAGCATCGCGGAAGCCCCGTCGTGAAGACGGGGATGCCCAAGAACTGGCGGCGGGCCATGCTCGAACTGGGAGGATTCCTGACCTATTCCACCATCCGCTATTGGCTCGAATACCATACGTGGATCGAGGATTGGCAGTACGAACTGACCTGCGAAGACCAGTACCGGCGCTTTCTGACGACCGAGGCCATCCGCTTCGACTCGAACGCCTACATCGTCAATTGGACGCACTCCATGGGCGGGGCCCTCTACTACGAGCTGGCCAGGACCAACCACCTGACCTGGGCCGAATCCCTCCTTGTCGCCTTCGGCGGGGCGATGTTCTACGAGTACATCTCGGAGTGGCGGGAGGTCATCTCGGTCAACGACGTTATCGTGACCACTTCTGGCGGCTACACCGTGGGCGAGCCCTTTTTCCAGCTCTCCTCTTATTTTTCCCACCAGAAGTCTCCGGTCCGGAGATTCCTGGGGTGGATGAATCCCTTCCTCAAGTTCAACAAATGGCTGGACCGGAAGAAACCGGCCTCGAAAGTCTATTCCGACCCCGGTTGGCACGACTTCGTTCTCTCGGCCGGATGGAGGCGGACCTCGGGGGCCGGCCGGGACGCTATGGACACGGGCTTCGTCGGGCTCGAAACGCAGCTCATCCTCACGCCGGAATACGGCCGGCCCGGAACTGTGCGCAGGACCCTCCGGGACACGTCCCTGAGCGAGCTCACGCTCGACGTGGCTTTGAGGCAAAGGCCTGCGGGCGAGGAGCAACTGCGGACCGGTTTGGATGAAGAGGTCAACTTCTTCACCCGGGTCGTGGGCCTGGCCTTGTTCCGGCAGAAGATCGACAAACTCGGCCGTGGCTATGCCTTATCGATCGGTCTGGGCTCCGCCTTGACTTATGTCCGAAAGAGACCGACCCTCTACGATTCGCGGAACGCGCTCGCCCGCCTCGACCCGCCCCCGGCGACGCCGACGGACTTCCGGGATAAAATGACGGTCGCCCACCTCGCCGGCCCGGTCATCGACTGGACGCGGTTCTCCCGTCGCCTGAAGATCCGGGCCGTGGCCGACGCCTACCTCGATTTCGCCATGATGAACGCCTACGCGTTCAACGCCTACTCCGCGGTTTACCCCATCGAGGGGCTGAAGACGACATTGACCTATTACGGCTACCACTATGCCTTGGGCGGGAGCGTTTCCGGGCGGGTCGATCTGGATTGGCGGAACCTCTCGCTCCGCGCCCTCGTCAGCGCCCACGTATGGAATTCCGTCGAAGGCCTGGACAGGTTCCAAGCCGATCTCCTGGACGATGGGAATGTCACCGACACCCGGACGCGGTTTCTCCTCAGGGCCGGCTGGCGCGTGCCCAAGTCTCCCCTGCGCGCGTATTTCACCCTGGAGGGCATCCACCGCTGGGGCAAGATGAAGGACATCGAGGCGGGCGGCCAGGAAACACGGCTGTTCGCCGGACTGGCCTACTTTTTCTGAGGTCTCAGCCGATGATCTCCCAGCCCCTTTGCCGGGCCAGCTTGCGCAGCTTGCGGTCCGAATGGACGGCTACCGGGTGGCCGACGAGCTCGAGGACGGGCAGGTCCGATTTCCGGTCGGCCAAAGCCCAGGAACGGGGCCAGTCGATACCGTCCGGGTCGATCTTCTGGAAAAGGGCATCGACCTTCATGCGGCCGTAAGGGAAAATACCCGTTTTCCGGCCCGTCAGCTTGCCGTCGTCCACCTCGAGGTCCGTTCCGATCAGGATCTCCGCTTCGAGCCGCTCTTTGAGCTGGTCGACGAGGAGTTGGAGCGAGCCGGACAGGAGGACGATTCGGCAGCCCTCCTGTTTGAGACTGAGGATCTTGTCCCGGAGATCGTCGGGGACCGCCTTTTTAAGGAAGACGCGGCCGAATTCGCGGGCCCACTGCCGGACCGCCTCGGGCGTCTCGCCGCGGAGGATCCGGGCGTTCGTGGCGATCGTCCGGCGGAAGCCCAGGCGCAAGAGGTCTCCGAGGAGCGTCAGCAGGAACGTGGCCATCCGCATGGCCCCGACCCGGCCCTGGACGAGAAGATGCAGGTAGAATATCCGCTCCGCGTTCATCCCCTTGAGAAGCGTGCCGTCGAGGTCGATGACGGCTAGGCGCGTCTTTTCCGCAAAGGAAATCCTGGCTTCTTCACTTGGCGTCATGGCTGGCAACCGCGCGAACGAAAATCGTGAGGGAAGATATAACACACAAGCCGGAACGAGTCAAAGACGGACAAGGCGGCTCGGCGCGTCTACCGGGCCCGGGCCCGGACATCCTTGGCGATGAGGAGTGTGGTCGGATCGAGCTTGAGCCGGAGGTCCTTGGGGACCAGCCGGTCGTGGTCCTTGACCAGGCGGAAATGGACGTGGTCGCCGTGGTGCTGGAGGGAGATGAGGACGTCGACGACGCCCAGGTAATCCGCGAGCTCGAAGGGGATGCCGCGGTCGTCGAAGAGGGGGTCGTCCTTCTTGAGCGAGGCGCTGAACCAGACCTCGAGGCCGAGGCGCCCGGCGAAGTCCTTGAATTTCCGGAGGTCTTCCGGCCCGGCCTGGGTGAAATCCAGGCCGTCGACGATGACCGTCTCGGCCCGGAAATTGGCGTGGACGATCATGGCCTCGAGGCTGCGCAGGACCTGTTCCGTCTTGGCCCCGTCCTGCTTGAAGTTCATGATGACCCGGTTGCGGATGAGCTCGTCGAAGGTGTCCAGGGCGGATTTCATCTTCGGCTTCTTGGCGATCTCCTTGAAGATGTCCTCGTACCAGGTGATGATGTAGTCGACGCGGCTGGCGTAGGAGACGTGGATGATCGGCTTGTTTTGGAGAAGCTTGTCCGTGGCGATGTGGACGAGGCAGGCCGTCTTCCCGACCCCCTTCCGGCTGGCCAGGACGCCGACGTTCCCCTTCCCCAGCCCGCCGGAGATCGACTTCTCCAGGATCCTCAGGGGGCTGCGCTTGATGAGTTCTTCCTTGACCGTGAGCGTCATGGGTGTCTCCTCTGTTATTTCTGGGACTCTTTCTTCTTTTTTTCGAGGTGCTGTTCCGTCAGGAGCTCGGCGATATAGGCCGGCACGCGGCCGTATTTCAGGAATTCCATGGTGAACTCGGCCTTGCCCTGGGTCAGCGAGCGCAGGACCATCGAGTAGCCGAACATCTCGCTCAGCGGGACCTCGGCGTCTACCCGCGAAAACGTGCCGTCCTCGACCGAGCTGACGATCGTCCCTCGCCGCTGGCTGATCGTGGCGAAGACGTTGCCGGCGAACTCGGTCGGCCCTTCGACCGAGACCTTCATGATGGGCTCGAGGATCTGGGGCTTGGCCGAGGCGTAGATCTGCCGGAAGGCGCCCTGGGCGGCGGTCTGGAAGGCGATGTCGGACGAGTCCACGGGGTGGTACTGGCCGTCGGTCAGGACGACCCGGACGCCGGTCACCGGGAAGCCGATGAGCTGGCCCTTCCGCATGACGGCCTTGAAGCCCTTGTCGCAGGAGGGGATGAATTCCCGGGGGATGCGGCCGCCCCGGACCTCATTCGAGAACTCGTAGGCGCCCTTCGCCAGGGGCTCGAGGCGGCCGATGACCCGGGCGTATTGGCCCGAGCCGCCCGTCTGCTTCTTATGCGTGTAGTCGAAATCGACCTTCTGCCCGATGGCTTCGCGGTAGGCGACCTGGGGCATGCCCGTCTTGACCTCGGCCCGGTACTCGCGCTTCATGCGCTCGACGTAGACGTCGAGGTGGAGCTCGCCCATGCCCTGGATGATGGTCTCGTTGGATTCCGGATCGACGTGGGTCCGGAAGGTCGGGTCCTCCTTGGTGAACCGGTTGAGGGCCTTGGCCATCCGATCGGCGGCGTTCTTGTCCACGGGCTCGATGGCCAGGGAGATGACCGGCTCGGGGACGTAGATCGCCGTCATGGCAAGGTTGAGGCCCGGGCTGCAGAAGGTGTCGCCCGAGGCGCACTCGACGCCGAAGAGGGCGACGATGTCGCCGGACCTGGCCTTCAGGATCTCGGCCATGGTGTCGGCGTGCATCCGGACGAGGCGGCCGACCTTGATCTTCTGGCCGGAGCGGGTGTTGACGAGCTCGTCGCCTTTGCGCAGACCGCCCTGGTAGATGCGGATGTAGGTCAGCTGGCCGTAGGCCCCGTCCTCGAGCTTGAAAGCCAGCGCGACCGTCTTGGCCGCAGGGTCGTTGGTGAGAACGCGCTCGGCGCCCTCCTGGTCGAGATCGATGGCCCGGTTCTCGACTTCCGAGGGGTTGGGCAGGTAGTGGACGACGGCATCGAGCAGGGTTTGGATGCCCTTGTTTCTGTAGGCCGAGCCGACGAAGACGGGGACGAGCTTGCGGGCGATGACGCCCCGGCGCACGGCGGCCCGGACGAGTTCCTCGGTCGGGCGGCCTTCGAGCACGACTTCCATCAGCTCGTCGGAAAACATGGACGCGGCGTCGAGCATCTCCTCGCGCTTTTCCGCGGCTTCGGCGGCGAGCTCGGCCGGGATTTCCTCGACACGGATGTCCTCGCCCTCCGGCCCGTCGAAATAGAGGGCCTTCATGGTCACGAGGTCGACGATGCCCCGGAAGGCGCTTTCGAGGCCGATCGGAAGCTGCATGAGGACGGAGTTGTGGCCGAGCTTGTCGGCGATCTGCTCGCGGACCTTGAAGGGGTTGGCCCCGACCCGGTCGAGCTTGTTGACAAAGGCGATGAACGGCACGTTGTACCGGCGGAGCTGGCGGTTGACGGTGATCGTCTGGGATTGGACCCCCCCGACAGAGCAGAGGACGAGGATGGCCGAGTCGAGAACGCGCAGGGAGCGCTCGACTTCGATGGTGAAATCGACGTGGCCGGGCGTGTCGATGATGTTGATGGAATGGTCGGCCCACTCGACGTAGGTCGTGGCCGAGGTGATGGTGATGCCGCGCTCGCGCTCGAGGTCCATCGAGTCCATGGTCGCGCCGACGCCGTCCTTGCCCTTGACCTCGTGGATCTTGTGGATCTTCTTGCAATAGAAGAGGACCCGCTCCGTCAAGGTTGTCTTGCCGGAGTCGATATGGGCGCTGATGCCGATGTTGCGCATTTTCGCGATGTCGGTGCTCATGGAACGATGCCTTTCAAAGATTCACGCCTGTCGGGATGTTCGGGGTGTTGCCGGCGCGGGACCAACGGGTGTACCGAAATCGAACAGTCGAAACCTTATTATAGCGGAAAATCGGAGCGGGCTCAAGAGGGATTCGCCAGCCGCTCCCGTCCACGACTCGGTCCAAGCCGGTTGTATCGGGCAGGCCGGCGTCATATAATTCCCGGGAACAAGCGAGGAGGCCCGCATGAAAAAAGCCCTGTTCGCCATTATTTTTATCGCCCTGACACTTCCGGCCCTGGGCGCCGCCCAGGTCCAGCCGCCTTTCGACGAGTATTTCCTCGACAAGGCCCTACGGATCGACCTCTACCAGGCAGGGGACGCCTCGGACGAGACCGTTACCGTCCACCAGATCTATGAAGAGGGGACCTGGCCCGAATCCGTGTCCGGCCTCCTCCCGCCCTTCGAGTACGGCCGCTACGTCTTGAAGCTCTACGACGTCGCCTCGAACCGGCTCCTCTTCGCCCGCGGCTTCGACACGATGTTTGCCGAGTACAAGACGACCACACCGGCGCTGGCCGGGACGGGGCGCGTGTTCCAGCGCTCCGTCCGCGTCCCGTTGCCCAAGCGTCCGGTCCTTTTCGTCGTCGAAAAACGCGACAAGCGCCACCTCCTCCATCCGCTTTTCAACCAGGTCATCGACCCGTCCGATTACCATATCATCCGCGAAAAGCCCGCCTCGGGCGATTGGCTCTATGAAGCTCAGGTCACGGGTGACCCTCACGACAAGGTCGATTTCGTCTTCGTCGCCGAGGGCTACACCGCCGAGGACAAGGACAAGTTCAAGGCCGACGTCGACCGGATGGCGGCTTTCCTCTTCACGGTCGAGCCCTATAAAAGCCTCAAGGAGAGGTTCAACATCCGGGCCGTCTTCCGCCCATCGCCCGAACGAGGCATGGACGAGCCCCGTCAACGCATCTATAAAAAGACCGTGCTCAACGCCTCATTCAACGCCTTCGACCTCGACCGCTACATGCTCATCGAGGACGACCACCGGATGCACGAGATCGCCGGCCAGGTCCCTTACGACGCCATCATCGTGCTCGTCAATAGCAAGCGCTATGGCGGCGGGAGCATTTGCCTCGACTATTGTGTGACCACCGTCGACCACCCCCGGAGCCCCGAGGTCTTCGTCCACGAGCTCGGGCACTCCTTCGCCTACCTGGCCGACGAGTATTACCAATCCGAGGTCTCCTACAACGATTTCTACCCCAAGGGCATCGAACCCCTCGAGCCCAACATCACGGCCCTCCTCGATCCGGCCAACGTCAAGTGGAAAGATCTGCTTGCGCCGGGGATCGGCGTCCCGACCGAATACGGCAAGGACAAGATGGAAGCCCTGCAGGCCGAGCGTCGGGCGGTCCGGGAGGCCCAGGCCAAGGAGACCGAGGAGGCGAAGCAGAGAGGAGCTCCGGAAAAGGAGCTCAAGCGGATCGTTGAGAAAGTCAAGGTGGACGACGCCGCCCTGGCCGCGAAAATGGAGGCCGTCCGCAAAGAATACGCGACCTTGAACGACAAGGTCGGCGTTTTCGAAGGCGCGGGCTATGCCTCGAAGGGCCTTTACAGGTCTCAGGTCTACTGCATCATGATCGGAAACCCCAAGAACGAATTCTGCCGGGTTTGCCAGCGGGCCATCGGCCGGATGATCGAATTCTACAGCCGGTGAGCCCGAAGCCGGGCTATTCCGCCGTTTCGATGATGCCGCCGCCGAGGACGATATCCTCGAGATAGAAGACCGCCGACTGACCCGGGGCGACGGACGAGACGGGCTCGGCGAAGACGGCCCGTGCCCGTCCCTCGTCGAGCGGCGAGACCGTCGCCCGGACGAGCCGGCCGCCCGACCGGACCTTGACCTGGACCTCCGCCGGGGCGGCGAGCCTTTCGACCATGACCCAGGCGCAATCCCGGGCCAGGCACGACTGTGCGTAGGTTTCCTCTTCCGGACCGACGACCAGCCGGTTTCTCTTGGCGTCGATGGCGATGACATAGAGTGGGACGGGATGGGCGATCCCCAACCCCTTCCGCTGCCCGATCGTGTAGTTACGGACGCCGTGGTGCCTGCCGAGCACTCGCCCGGCGCGGTCAACGATCTCGCCCTCGAGGCCGTCCCGCCCGAGAATATCTTGGAGGTCGCCGCCGTAGAAATCCTGGCTTTCCTTCCGGTCGTGGACGGGGAGATGCTCCTTCTGGGCGATCGCCCGGACCCGGCTCTTCGTGAGTTCCCCCAACGGGAAAAGGGTCGACCCGAGTTGCTTCTGGGACAGGCGGTGGAGGAAATAGGATTGGTCCTTGCGCGCGTCGACGGCCTTTCTCAGCAGGAACCGCCCGAGCCTGGCGTCATGCTCTACTCGGGCGTAGTGCCCCGTCGCGAAACGGTCGAAGGCGAGGCCGGCGTGCCTGGCCGCGTCCGGAAGGATGCCGAACTTGACCAGCGGATTGCAGCGGACGCAGGGGTTCGGCGTCGTGCCCTCCAGGTATCCTTCCCGGAAATAGCGGAGGACGAGGTCTTCGTAGCCGGACGAGCAGTCGAAGACGTGGAACGGAATGCCGAGCCGGGCGCAGACGTCCCCGGCCGCCCGGATGTCCTCGGCCTTGTCGGGGCCGTAGCAGGAGCTCCGGACGGCTCCCGGTGCGTCCGGACCGGGCCAGATTTTCATCAGAATGCCGGAAACCTCGTGCCCCGCCCGGACCATGAGGAGCGCGGCGACGGACGAATCGACGCCGCCGCTCATGCCGACGGCGATCTTCATCAGACCTCCGGGCTTTCCAGGAAGCGGATGAGGTCCCGGGTGAAGCGGGCCGCCTCGGCCCCGTCGATGATCCGGTGGTCGAACGACAGGCAGAGGGGGAGGGTCTTCTTGACGACCACGGCGCCGTTCTCGACGCGGGCCCGGTCGGCGATCTTCATGGTCGCCAGGATGGCCGCTTCGGGGTAGTTGATGATCGGCGTCGCGAAGTCGCCGCCGATGACGCCGACATTGGTGATGGAAAAAGTGCCGCCCTTGAGGTCGGCCAGGTCCAGGGTCCGCTCCCGGGCGGCCTTGGCTAGGGCCTGGATCTCGGCGGCGATGTCGAGGACGGATTTCTCGTCGGCCATTTTGACGACGGGGACGATCAGCCCGTCCGGGACGTCGACGGCGATGCCGATGTTGTAGTATTTCTTGACGACGATCTCTTCTTCCTCATCGTCCAGGGTCGCGTTGAGGGTCGGGTGGAGCTTGAGCGCCTCGATCAGGGCCTTGACGATGAACGGCAGGTAGGTCAGCTTGACCCCGGCGGCTTCGGCCTCGGCCTTCATCTTCTCGCGGAGAGCGACGAGCGCCCCGGCATCGGCTTCGTCGCAGTGCGTCACGTGGGCGGCCTTGTCCAGGGACTCCCGCATCTTCTTGGCCGTGGCCCGACGGACGCCTCGCAAGGGAATGCGCTCGAGCGAACCGAAGATGTCGTACTTCGCCTTGATCTTGATCGCGGGTTTCTTTTCGGCCGGTTTCATCTTGGCCGCCTGGACGTCGTCCTCGGTGATCCGGCCGGCCGGTCCCGTGCCGGGGACGGCACCGATGTCGATGCCGAGTTCCTTGGCCAGGGCCCGGACCTTGGGCGTGGCCAAGATCTCGCCGGTCGGGCCGGGGGCCGCCGCCCGGACCGGAGCCGCCGGGCGGGCGCCCGGCATCCCCGCCGGGGCCGGCCGCGGCTCGGGCACGGCTTCGCCCTTTTCGCCGATGGTCACCAGGACCTGGCCGACCTTGATGATGTCCTTTTCCTTGAAATGGAGCTTGAGGACCGTCCCCGCGTAGGGCGACGGCATTTCGACGACGGCCTTGTCGGTCTCGATCTCGGCCAGCGTCTCGTCGGCCTTGACAACGTCCCCTTCCTTGACCAGCCAGCGGACGATCTCGCCCTCGGTGATGCCCTCGCCGACGTCGGGGAACCGGAACTCTTTGGCCATGTCAATACTCCATCAATCGGTGGATGGCGCGCAGGACGCGCTCCGGGCCGGGGTAGTAGAGGTCCTCGCTTTTCGGCAGGGGGACCGTGATATCTTGCCCCGTCACCCGGAGGACGGGAGCGTTGAGGCTCAGGAGCGCGGTCTCGCCGATCGTGGCGGCGATCTCCGCCCCCAGGCCGCAAGTCTTCGGGGCCTCGTGAACGACGAGGGCCCGGCCCGTTTTCTTGACGGACGCGACGAACGTCTCCCTGTCCATGGGCGAGAGCGTCCGCAGGTCGACGATCTCCGCTCCGACGCCCTCAGCTTCGGCCGCTTCCGCCGCTTTCCGAACGACCGGGACCATAGCGCCCCAAGCGATGATGGTCAGGTCCTTTCCCTGGCGGACGACGGCCGCCTTCCTCAACGGGACTTCGAAGGGCTCCTCGGGGACATCCTGCTTCTCCGCCCGGTAGAGTTTGGCCGGCTCGAGGAAGATGACCGGGTCGTCGCTGCGCAGCGAGGCGGTGAGAAGCCCCTTGGCATCGTAAGGAGTCGAGGGCACGACGACCGTGAGCCCCGGGATCTGGCAGAAGAGGGCTTCCGTGCTCTCGGAATGGTGCTCGAGGGCCTTGACCCCGGCGCCGTAGGGCGTCCGGATCGTCAGAGGCACGATGAACCGGCCCCGCGTTCTGTTCCGGAGCCGGGCGACGTGGGAGACGATCTGGTTGAAGGCCGGGTAGATGAAACCCATGAACTGGATCTCGGGCACGGGCCGGAGGCCAAGGGCTGTCATCCCGATCGACGCCCCGATGATACCCGACTCGGCGAGCGGCGTGTCCATGACCCGTTCGGCGCCGAATCGCTCGAAGAGGCCTTCCGTCGTCCGGAAGACGCCGCCGTCGCGGCCGACGTCCTCGCCGAGGACGATGATGCGGTCGTCCCTTTCCATTTCCTGGGCGAGGGCCCGGTTGATGGCCTGGACCATGGTCATGATCATCGGCGTCCCTCCGCGAGGAAGGCCTTGAGGTCGGCGAGCTGGGCCTCGAGCTCCGGCGGCATCGCGGCGTAAGTGAAGGCGAACAGGTCCTCGGGCGCCGCGGCCGGCCGGGCCTCGGCCACGGCGACGGCTTTCTCGACGAATTCCACCGCGGCGTCCTGGACGGCTTTTTCGTAGGCTTCATCCCAGAGCGCTTTTTTAGCGAGGTGAAGCCGGAAGCGGAGGAGCGGGTCCCTCAGCTCCCATTCCTGGACTTCCTCCTTGGACCGGTAGCGGGCGGCGTCGTCCGAGGTCGTGTGGTCGCCCATCCGGTAGGTGAAGGCCTCGATCAAAGTCGGCCCTCGGCCGCTCCGGGCGTTGGCCAGGGCCTCGCGGGCCGCGGCGTAGACAGCCAAGACGTCGTTCCCGTCCACCTGAACGCCGGGGAAGCCGTAGGCGACCGCCTTCTGGGCGATCGTCGCCGCGGCCGTCTGGCGTGCCCGCGGGACGGAGATGGCGAGATCGG
>Ga0268276_1001162_pt1 | contig 27181 bp, 20 predicted proteins | sample saktaG_4_FD_190145 | JGI IMG/M metagenome (GOLD analysis project Ga0268276, IMG submission 190145) | Saline water microbial communities from Sakinaw Lake, British Columbia, Canada - sak_2010_1_5_45m | ecosystem: Environmental > Aquatic > Non-marine Saline and Alkaline > Saline ...
AAATCAGGAAACAGTTTTAAATTTAGAAGAAGATTTAATAAAAGTGGTAAGAGTGATAGACGGAGATACAATTGTAGTTGAACCGAATGTTCATGTTCGTCTTTTGGGAATTGACGCGCCGGAAATAGGGGGGTGTTTTTATCAAGAATCCAGAGAAATTTTAACTGAGCTCATTCAAGATAAAGAAGTGATTTTGGAAAAGGATATTTCTGACAAAGACATTTTTGGCCGTTTGCTTAGATATATTTTTCTTTCAGATAATAAATTATTTGTTAACGAATATCTTTTAAAGGAAGGATGCGCGGATGTTTTGCCTCTTGATAGAAATAGAATTTATCGAAGGCTTTTGACTTCTGGTCGTAATCAAGCGATTACTGAACGCAAAGGAATGTGGGATGCTTGCGAGGGCAAAGAAAAAGAGGCAGAGACTATTTTTCCTTTAGAAACAAACGACGCGCCAATTAGTTCAGAATGCCTTATTAAGGGTAATATTTCGGAACACGGATATGGTCGGACTTATTTTCTTCCCGATGACCCTACTTATAAAAAAGTTAAGATATCATTTAATAAAGGGGAGCAGTTTTTTTGTACCGAGGAGGAAGCAGAAGAGGCGGGTTACAGAAAAGCGACAACTTCTTATTAGGGTTTAAAATACTCAGTAATTCTAAAAGTACTTGATTTATATCTGCCAAACTTCTTTTATTTTATATTTGCTGGCTGGATTATTTTTAACATCCAAGGAGGCAATTGAAAATTCGATATTCGGATAATTTTTAAAGAATTTTTTATAAGAAAGTTCTTTAATTTTTTTTGGATTAGTTTTAGTTTCAAAAGCTTTTTTTTCTTCAACCACAAAATCAATTTCATTTTTATCAGTTGTTCTCCAGAATTTTATTTCTTCTTTGGGGTATTTTTCTATTAATTGTCTAAAAACGGCATTTTCTAATAGCCCTCCCTTATCCTCTCTTGTCTCTAGCGAATTAAAATTAGAAATGAAAAAATTTCTTAAACCCAAATCCGAAAAATAAATTTTGGGCATTTTAGTTAATTCTTTTCTAATATTTTTAAAGAACGGTTTTATTAAATTGATATGAAATGATTTTTGCATGATGTAGAGGTAATTATCAATTGAACTTTTAGAAACATCCAATGTGTTGGCCATTTCGGAGCTATTTATAAGACTGCCAGTTTGAGACGCTAAAATTTTAAATAATTTATAAAATATTTCGTCTTGTCTAATATGGGCATCGTGAACATCTTTTTTAATATAGGAATAAGCAATATCTTTTAAAATTTCTTTTTTTTCATTAAAAGGGGATAAAACTACGCGAGGGTATCCTCCATAAATAAGATATTCATGGTAATAAATAGCAATTTTTTCTTTTTCAGACAAACTTATTTTATTAAAATCTTTTTGAGAAAGTTTATCTTCTTTTTTAAATCTTAAAAATTCTTTAAAAGATAATGTTTTAACATTTAATATTTTTTTTCTTCCCACTAAAGAATCTTTAAATTTTTTATCAATATAAAAGGCTGATGAACCTGAGGCAATAATTTTAATTTTTTCTTTATATTCATCCCAAAAGTATTTAAGAAAATTTGTGGGATTATCTAAATATTGAATCTCGTCAATTATAAGAAAGCTTTTTTTCTTTAAATCAATCGTAAATATTTTGAATAAATTTTTAGGAGATTTATTTAATAAACCAAGATAATCAGGATCTTCAAGGTTTAGAAAATAAATCATTTCGTCTTTATTTTCTAAAAACGATTGAATTTGTTTAAGAATAGTGGTTTTACCCGCTTGTCTAGCCCCAACAAAAAGCAGAATATCATTATCTTTGAGATATTTTTTTGTTTGATTTGTTATATCCCTTATAATGCTCATAAAATTGATATTTTAAATACAAATTAAAGTCTAAATACATATTATCGGATAATTTGTATTTGTCAAGTGAGTTTTATCCTTTTTTTGATTAAAAGCAGATATTATTTTAATGTGATAAAACAAAAAAAGCTACCAATCTTTGAGCGCTTTTTTTGTTTTTTCTTTTAATTCGCGATAAAATTTGCGAGTATTTTCTTCTAAAGCAGGTGATACTAGTCTTAAAATTTCTGAACCCAAAATTTTATATCGCCCGCCAATTTTATTGGCTTGGATAATTCCATTTTTTAGCCAGCGCTTGATAGTACTTTTGCTGATTCTTAAAATATCTCTCGTTTCCTCAGTAGTATAAATTTTATTTGGTTCTATTTTATTTGTCATAAAATATGATGATAATATGAATAATCATATTTTACAAATATATATTAAAAGTGTCAATAGGTGTCATTAAAAAAAGTGGATAAAAGTTTGGTGGCTGAGCCACCAAACTTTCTGGGGTTTAGATTTTGTGGAGGTTCGACCTCCACTCCGTTAAAAAATTTATGGAGGTCAGACCTCCATAAAAAATCTCCAATCTATATTAAATATATTATAATGGTATTATAATATATTGCGTAAAATATTACAACAGCACTGTAATATGTGATACTAGATTTTAATAAAATATAGATGTTATGGACTGTGTGGACGTCGGATGTCCACAACTGTTCAAAACAGTTTGTGAGAAGTAAAAATGGACGTGTGTGGACGTGGACGTGTGTGGACGTCGGATGTCCACACGGTTTGTGAGAAGTAAAAATCAGGTTAAATCAATAAAATCATTTGACTTATCAGGGGAGAAAGCAAAGGTTTGGGAGCAGATTGGCCCCCTTTTTTATTTAAGAAAGTATTTCCACGCAGGAACAAAAGAAACATTTCCTTCAGAATATTTTTTTTCTTTTTCAGTATCATCAGTGAAAATAGTTCCTTGCTTTAATTTGTAATGTTTCATTGTGTTTAATAAAGCTGTTGTTTCTCTTTCTTCTGTTTTTGGGTTTGATAAATTATAACATACTTGCAGAAGTTTTGTTACTTTATTTTTTTCAGTAACGACAAAATCAATTTCACCATTTTTTTCTATTTTCGGGCCATAATATATTTGGGTGTGTTTTATTTGCAATTCGTTAAAGACAAAATTTTCTAATATTTTTCCCGCATTTTGACTAAATTTAAAGCCAAGTTCGGCATATATTCCCAAATCGCAAATATAGGTTTTATCAGGGTTATATATTTGTTTTTTTATAGAATAATCATAAACTGGGACAACAGAAAATAGAAAAGAGTCTTTTAAATATTCTAAATAACTTTTTACTGTATTTATATTAGTTGTTCGCGTCATTTTTGATATTTCTTCAAGACTTAGCGCGGTTCCGGTATTTGTTAGGAGAAAATTTGTTATTTCTCGCAGGGATGCTTCTTGTTTTATTCTATATCTTAAAACTATATCTCTATAAATTATGTTTTTAAAATATTCTTGTAATAATGGGCGATATCCAGTTTTAATAATTTCCGGGAATCCACCATTTTCTAGATATTCAGTAAATAAATTTTTTATTTTTATTTTTTCTTTTTGAAAATAAACATCATTTTTTTGAAATTTAGGCATTTTAATCCAAATATATTCTTTAAATGAAAATGGATGCAATTTGATTTGGATATTTCTGCCAGTTAATTTGGATGAAATTTCTTTTGAGAGTAGGGTGGCGTTAGATCCACTTACAAATATTTTATATCTTTTATTTTCTCTTAAACGGTTTAAAAATTTATCCCAATTTTGGATATTTTGAATTTCGTCAAAGAAAAAATAAATCGTTTCTTCTGTATTTGGCTCAAGTAATTCCAAATAACTTTCTATCACTGTATTAAAATCATTTGAATTAAAATTGACCAGTCTTTCGTCTTCAAAATTGAAGCACAAGCATTGCTTTTCTTTAATTTTTTTCTCTTTCTTGATTTTTTGCCAGATTAGTTTCATTAAATATGATTTTCCGCATCTTCTTACACCAGTTATAATAATAATTTCTCTTGTTTTCAGGGTTTTGTTCATGAAATCATCTGAAGTCAAAATTTGTCGTTTATATGAATTTTGAACATTTAAAAATAATCTTTTTTGCTCAATGATTATTTCTTTTAAAATTTCTTTGTTAATCATAAATTTATATTAAATATATTATAATGGTATTATAATATATTGCGCAAAATATTGCAATGGCGTTGTAATATATTTAGGATTGAATGTAAGTTTCAAACCAGGTCGGACCTGCAAGAAGTTAATGCAAGGAATAAAAATTCTTTTAAAATCAATATAGTTATTTGACTTATCAGGATAATTTTGTAAAATGATAACACTTGCTTTAATAAAACAAACTTTTTTATTTAATAAAAATTTTTATGTACGACTTGGTAAAAAAAGAACAAGAGATTTTAAACTTTTGGAAAAAGAATAATATTTTCAAAAAATCAATCAGAGATGAAAAATCTCCTGAATTTGTTTTTTATGAAGGCCCGCCAACTGCTAATGGACAACCAGGCATTCACCATATTGAGGCTCGCGCTTTTAAAGATATTATTTGTCGTTATAAAAATATGAAAGGCTTTCGGGTTTTACGTAAAGCTGGTTGGGACACTCATGGTTTGCCAGTGGAAATTCAGGTGGAAAAAGAACTGGGGTTAAATGATAAAAAGGGGATTGAAGAGTATGGAATTGCGGAATTTAATAAAAAATGTCAAGAATCGGTTTGGCGTTATCAGCAAGATTGGGAAAAAATGACTGAGCGGATTGGTTTTTGGATTGATATGGAAAATCCCTATATTACTTATGATAATAAATACATTGAATCGGTTTGGTGGATTTTAAAACAGATTTGGGATAAAAATTTACTTTTTAGAGATTATAAAATTGTTCCGTTTTGTCCTAGATGCGGAACAACTTTATCCAGCCATGAATTAGCGCAGGGTTATAAAAAAGTAAAAGAAGCTTCAGTTTATGTTAAATTTGAGATAAAAGACCAGTCCAAAAATTATTTTTTGGTTTGGACTACGACGCCCTGGACTTTGCCGGGAAATGTGGCAATTGCTATCAATCCTAGATTTACTTATCTCAAAGTTAAAATTGCAGATGAATTTTATATTTTAGCCAAAGAAAGAATTAGTGTTTTAGAAAATGAAAATTATGAAATTGTTGAAGAAATTTCCGGCGCCAGTTTGGTTGGTTTGGAATATTGTCCTTTGTACGAAATTAAAGAAGCAAAACAGGAAAATGAAAAAGCTTATGAAATTTTACCAGCGGATTTTGTCACTTTGGAAGATGGAACCGGCTTAGTTCATATCGCGCCCGCTTTTGGGGAAGAGGACTATCAATTAATTAAAGAACAAAAAGAAAAATTTTCTTTTTTAATGACCGTTGATAAGCAAGGGAAAATGCTGACCCCGGGCTATGAATGGCATAATTTATTTGTTAAAAAAGCGGACCAATTAATTATTAAAGACTTAGAAAAAAGAAATATTTTATTCAAGCAAGAGTTATACGAGCATGATTATCCCTTTTGTTGGCGTTGCGACACTCCTTTGATTTATTATGCCCAGTCTTCATGGTTTATTAAAATGACAGTATTAAGGGAAAAGCTTTTGGAAAACAATGAAAAAATAAATTGGGTGCCGGCTAATTTAAAAGCTGGTCGGTTTGGCGAGTGGTTAAGAGAAGTAAAAGATTGGAATCTTTCGCGAGAAAGGTATTGGGGAACCCCTTTGCCGATTTGGTTATGTGAAAACGAAAAATGTGAAAACCAAAAAGCGATTGGTTCAATTGAAGAACTGGAAAATCTTAGTGGAAAAAAAATTCAAGATTTACATCGCCCTTATATTGATGAAATAGAAATTAAGTGTGAAAAATGCGGAGGAAAAATGAAAAGAACGCCGGAAGTGATTGATTGTTGGTTCGATTCCGGTTCAATGCCTTTAGCCCAACAGCATTATCCTTTTGAAAATAAAGAATTGGTTGATAATAAAAAGGTTTTTCCCGCAGATTATATTTGTGAAGGAATTGATCAGACTCGGGGGTGGTTTTATACGCTTTTGGCGATCTCTACTTTGCTTGATTTAGGAGTTTCTTACAAAAATGTGGTAGTAACAGGCATTGTTTTGGATGAAAAGGGACAAAAAATGTCAAAATCAAAAGGCAATATTGTAATTCCGCAACAAGTGATTGAAAAATTTGGCGCTGATTGCATCCGTCTTTACTTTTATACTCTTAATCAAGTGGATCAGCCCAAAAGATTTTCCCTTAAAGAAATGGAAGACCTTTACCGCAAATTTTTTTCAACTTTGGAAAATTGTCTTAGTTTTTTAAAGATGTATGAGAATGTAAATTCTTTTGAAAAAATTGATTTGATTAAGTTAAATAATATTTTAGATCAATGGGTTATTTCAAAAACAAATAATTTAATTGTCAAATTAAGTAAAAATTTGGAAGAATATGATATTGTCTCCGCCGCGCGTTTGTTTTTAAAGTTTATTGATGATTTGTCCAATTGGTATATCAGGCGTTCCAGGAAAAGATTTCAAAAGCCGGAAATAGAACAAGAAAAAAACGAAGCGATTCAAACATTAAAATATGTTTTAAAAGAATTGGCTAAATTATTAGCTCCATTCACGCCATTTTTAAGCGAACATTTTTATCAAAACTTAAAAGACAATGAAGATTTGTTAAGTGTTCATTTTTGCGATTATCCTCAGATAAATTTAGATTTAATTAAAGAAGAATTAGAAAATGATATGGAAGCGGTTCGGGACGTGGCGGCGATGGCTTTGGGAGAAAGAGTTAAGGCCGGAATTAAGGTTCGCCAGCCCTTGTCTTTATTAAAAGTTTCCAAACATAAAATAAGGGACAAAAAAGAATTATTAGATTTAATTAAAGAAGAGGTTAATGTTAAAGAAGTGAAAGTGGATGCCGAATTAAAAGAAGATGTTTTTTTGGATTTAACAATGACTGAAGAATTAAAAAAAGAAGGACGGGCCAGGGAATTGATTAGAAAAATTCAGCAATTTAAAAAAGAATTAGAAGTAATGCCCCAGCATCAGGTTTTTATTATTTTTCAGGGAGAAGAAACAGCGGAAAATTTTATTATGGAAAACAAAGAATTAATTGAAAAAGAAACGGCAATAAAAATTGCGAGTAAAGACGAAAAAGATGATTTATTTAAAAATCAAAAAGAAGTAAAAATAGAGGAAATGGAATTGACTTTGTTTTTAAAAATTATTTAAATATATCGTATATCTATTTTAAAAAAGTTTGGTGGCTGAGCCACCAAACTTTTAGGTTTTATAAATTTTTATAAAAATAAAAGGGGATAACTCCTTTCTGTAGTTATCCCTTATTTCTATTTTTCAAATTTTTCTACCATATCCCTTGCTTGGCAAAGGATACGCTCAGTTGTTTCAGAATTTTTTCCAAGAATTTTCTCCATATGACCAAATAATTGGTCATGCATTAATTTTATTAATTCTTGGTAAACTCTACGAGGACTTGTTTCTGAAAATGGCGATGTTTCGAGTCCGAGATTTCCATTTTCAAAAAGTCCCAAAACGCGACGGAAATAAGAGATATATGACCAAATTTCTACAATTATCTCTTTTTCCACAGTCCTTTTAATTAATGCCTTTTTTTGAACTTTTTCTTGCTCGGTGCCCATTATTTTAAAAAGACTTTTTTGTCCCGAATTTATTTCAATTATTCGGGTGCTTACCAGCTGTTTCATTTTTTTTAGCTTATATCCACCCACCATTGCTCTAGTGCCCCACCAAATTAAGTCTTCTTCTGAAATGCCAGCCTTTTGAAGTCGGGTTAATTGGAGAGCAATTCCATAAGGAATGCCTCCATCTTTCGGGGGTTTTTTTGCCGTTTCCTGAATTAAAACGGGAAGTTCACAAAAAGCCAAAGCTTGACTTATACTTTGGGAGCTTCTGCCCATCTCATGGGCAAACTCCGTTATGGTATAGTTTTTATTTCGTTTTTTCAAAAAACAAAATAAATTTCTATACGCCTCCGCTTCTTCGGCTGGAGGTACGGGCCGATGGATGTTTTCTGAAAATTGCCGTTTCAGAATTTTTTCCGGGGAATAACCGATGATTAATGAAACTGGAGTTCCATTTGGAAAGTGCCTATTAAAACAAACACCTGGTTTTTCTATGCCGAATTTTTCAATACATTCGACGCATCCAACCTTCTGGATCAATTTCATTGCTTGAGTTCTTCTTTCTCCATCTATCAAGATGTAAAAATCTTGAGTGTTGGGGGAAAAAAGATTTTTCTTTTGAAAATCTGTTTTCCAAATGGAGTTAATGGTTTCGAGATATTCTTCTATCTCAATTCCATTAAATTCAGCAACACCTACCGGATTGAATAATCCATGGGCGGCAATATTTCCTGCCAATTCTTCGATTTCATCAAAGGTTTGGCGGGGTTGGGTTAAAACGTTAATCCAGGAAAGGGGTATTTTGGTTATTTCTACCCCCGTTTCTCTCTTTTTTTTATCAAAGAGAGAAAATTGATTTTCATCCAATCTTTTCATTTTTCTCTCCTTGTTTTTTAATTTTATAGAACTGATAATTGTGTTAAAATTATAACAAAAAATGACGATTTTGTCAATTAAAAAATTTAATTTAAAAAAGTTTGGTGGCTCAGCCACCAAACTTTTAATTTGAAGAGGTTCGACCTGGCTTTGCTAGGTCGAACCTCGATTCCTCAAAGGTTGGACATCAATTCGGACTTTTGTTTAATGGGGACTGTCCCCGCAAAACCCCGCTCGCAAACTTACTCTCACAAAGCATTTCAGAACAAAATTTTCAATTTGTCAAAAAATCGCTCGTTTTTTATTTTTAAGATTTTTTGCGCTGATTTCTAATTTGAACGCTCTCTAATTTGGAAGCTCGGCTTCCAAACTTTTAGGTTTTATAAATTTTTATTGTCTTTTGAATAATTTAATGTTATCATTTTATAATGATGTCTGAAAAAATAGAGAAAATTTTTCTTTGGACAATAAAAATTCTGAGTGCGGCGATTTTATTTTTGCCGTTTTTTATTTATCGGCCGGTTCTGTATCCTTATATTTTTTCAAAAATTATCGTTTTTCAAATTTTAGCTGAAATTATTCTTGTTTTATGGTTTGCTTTATTATTTTATTCTAAAGAAAGGGAAAAATATAAAATTAATTGGCGCCATCCTTTAATTTTAGCTTTAACCGTTTTTATTGGTGTTCTGGTTTTAACCATGTTTACCGGTGCGGATATTTCTCAAAGTTTTTGGAGCAGTCAAGAGAGAATGACCGGGGTTTTAACGATAATCCATTTTTATGTTTGGTTTTTAGCCATCAGCAGTTGTTTTTCCTCTTCATCAAATAAAAAAGAAAATTGGAAAAGTTGGAAATTTCTTCTTTGGATTAGTTTAATCAGTTCATTTTTGGTTGGCTTATATGGTTTGGGACAGAAAATCGGATTAGAATTTTTATTAAAAAATGTGGCTCAAAGAATGAGCTCCACTTTGGGAAACTCGGATTTTTTAGGCGCTTATTCTTTAGTTTGTTTTTTTCTAGCTTTATTTTTATTTTTAAAATCTGACAAAAAAATAGAGAAGGTTTTTGTCGGTCTATTAGCTGTTTTTAATTTAATTGTTCTAACTCTAACAGCTACGCGCGCGGCTTTATTGGGTTTAATTGCGGCGATTTTTCTTTTTTCTTTTTATTTAATTTTTAGAAAAGAAACTAAAAAGAAAACTAAGTTGTTGGTTTCTCTTTTTATAATATTGATTGTTCTTGGCAGTTTGTTTTTAAAAATAAATTATCAAAAAGAATGGATGAAAAAAGCTCCGCTTTTTGTCAGACGTTTGACTCAGATAAGTTATCAAGCCGGAGAAGCTCGTTTAATGTCTTGGGGCGCTGGTCTAAAGGGTTTTGCGGAAAAGCCGATTTTGGGCTGGGGTTGGGAAAATTATAATTTAGTATTTAATCGTTTTTATAATCCTTGGTATTTAAACAAAGGAGCGGCAAACACTTGGTTTGATAAATCGCATAATCAAGTTATTGATTTACTCGCTTTAACAGGTATTTTGGGAACTTTATTTTATTTAACAATTTTTGTCAGCATTTTTCTTTTGTTTTTAAAATTAAATCGGCGATTTAAAATAATACCCGGTCAAAATGACCAGGTCGAACCCGGTCAAAATGAAGAAAGGGAAAAAATAATAGAGGGTAGGCGTGATTTATTTGGTTTATTGATTTTGGGTTTGATGTTTTTTGGTTATTTTATTCAAAATTTATTTATTTTTGATACGCCGGCGCCTTTGATTGTTTTTTATTTCAGCTTAGCTTTGGTTTATTTTTTAACGCGCGATTTTGTTCTTTTTAATTCACCATTAACAATAAAAAAATCTTCAGTTTTTCCATTGCCGGTTTTTATTATTTTAATTTTACTCTTTTTACCTTGGGGGGTTTATAAATTTAATTTAGAGCCTTTTCAGCAAAGCCGGTTGGGAATTAGAGCTTTTCATACCGCTAAACAGGATTTAAAATCAGCGCTTTATTGGTATGAAAAGGCTTTGGCTAAGCCTTGTTTTGTTAACTCGGAAATTAGGGTTTATTTTGCCAAAGATATTGCTGAGGCCCATGCTAAAATAAATGAAAAAACAAATTTAGATATTTTAGGACAGGGCACAGAAATAGTAATTACTGAATACGAAAAAACGGTTCAGAAACATCCTCTTAATTCTCGACATTGGCTTTATTTAGGGCAACTTTATGGTTTGGGAGCTAAATATAATTTGAATTATTTGTTAAAGGCGGAAATTGCTTTGGAAACGGCTTTGGAATTATCTCCTCAGCGCCAACAAGTTTATTTTGAATTGGCGAGGATTTATTATTTTCAAAAAGAATATAAAAGAGCAGTCAATTTTTTGGAACAAGCCGTGGTTTTGAATCCTGAAGTAAAAGAATCGCGTCAAAAATTGCAAGAAATGATAGGGGTGGTTGAAAAAGAAGCTCCAGGCTTGGAAGATTTGGAAAAAGCAAAAAAGTTTTTAAAGTATTTAGCTCAATAAAATAAAATTTTAAAATTTGAAAAATATTTTTAAAGTGTTAAGATAATAATCAGGATATAAAATATTATTAATAAAAGATTTTTTAAAATTAAAAATATGTCTCAAATCAAAAGTTTATTAGCTCAAGAAATTTTAGACTCTCGGGGCGATCCGACCATTGAAGTTAAATTGACTTTGGCGGACGGGTTTTCTTTTAAAGCAGCTGTTCCTTCCGGCGCTTCCACTGGCAAACGGGAGGCTTTGGAATTAAGGGATAATCAGCTTGATCGTTACGCCGGCAAGGGTGTTTTACTTGCCTGTCAAAATGTTAATGAAATTATTGCTCCTAAAGTTATTGGTTTGGAGCCGAATCCGCAAAAAATTGACCAATTAATGATTGAATTGGATAACACAGAGAACAAAAGCCGTTTGGGCGCTAATGCCATTTTAGGCGTTTCTTTGGCAGTGGCGCGGGCAGGGGCGCATTTAGCAAATCAACCCCTTTATCAATATATTAGAGAAAATTATCAAATTGCCAGCCGAGAATATAAATTGCCATTGCCAATGTTTAATATTATTAATGGCGGAAAGCATTCTGATTCCGGTTTGGACATTCAAGAATTTATTGTTATCCCAGCCGTTGAATCTGATTTTAAAACTAAGGTCAGAATTGGTTCAGAGGTTTTTGACGCTTTAAGGCAGGTTTTAAAAAGTAGGCAGTTAACTTTTGCGGTTGGTGATGAAGGAGGGTTTGCCCCAAAACTTAAAAAAACTGAAAAAGTTTTTAAGCTTTTGGTTTCAATTGCCGAATATACTAAACACCAATTAGGCAAGGAAATTTTCTTTGGATTGGATGTGGCCGCTTCTGTTTTTCATGATGATAAAACTAATAAATATTTATTTGAAGGGAAGAAACGAACTGGCGATGAAATGTTGAAAATTTATTGGAAATGGTTTAAAAGTTATCCTTTAATGTCTATTGAAGACCCTTTTGCCGAAGATGATTGGGAAAATTGGCCAAAATTGACAGAGAAAATAAATCAATTGGGAAACCATTTAATTATCGGAGATGATTTATTTACCACTAATGTGGAACAATTAAAAAAGGGGATTAAAAAAAAAGCCGCTAACGCCATTTTAATAAAGTTAAATCAAATCGGAACTTTAACAGAAACAATTAATTGTATTAAACTGGCTCAAGAAAATTCTTATCAAGTAGTTATTTCCCATCGCTCCGGCGAAACCAATGATGATTTTATTTCTGACTTGGCGGTGGCCGTGAATGCAAATTTCATTAAAGCCGGCGCTCCAAATCGAGGAGAAAGAGTGGCTAAATATAATCGTTTAATGGAAATTGAGCAAGAATTAAAATTGATTAAAGAACAAAAGACGTTTTAAATATGGATAATGAATTAAAAGCAAAAAATCATTTGATATTGGTTATTTTAGATGGTTGGGGAATTGCTCCGCCAAATCAAGGGAATGCTATTGCTTTAGCAAAAACCCCTTTTTTTGATTTTTTACAAAAAAAATATCCTTTTACTGAGCTTTGTTCTTATGGACATTGCGCCGGATTGCCAAAAAATCAGCCAGGCAATTCTGAGGCTGGTCATTTGAATTTGGGCGCCGGAAGGATTGTCAAAGACGACGCAGTTTATATTTCTGAATCAATTAAAGATGGAACATTTTTTAAAAACCCGGCTTTTTTGGAAAGCGTTAAACATTTACAGGAAAATCGCCAATCAAAGGTTCATTTAATCGGTTTAGTTACTGAGGAAAATAGCGCTCATTCTTATCCTGAACATTGGCTAGCAATGATTCATTTTTTTGAGGAACAAGGAATAAAACAAATTTTTCTTCATCTTTTCACTGATGGCCGGGATTCTTCCCAGCACGCGGCAGTTCAAATTTTGGAAAGATTTGAGCAAAGCATTAAAAATAATCATAATCATTCAGTAAATCGGATTGAGGTAAAAGTCGCCAGTTTAGTTGGACGTTTTTACGCCATGGACCGCAAGAAAAATTGGGGGAATATTGAAAAGGCTTATCATCTTTTAACATTGGGTAGAGGATTAAAAGCAAGGAGCGGACAGGAAGCGATTGTTCAGGCTTATAATCGGAAAGAAACAGACGAATTTATCAGTCCGACTGTTGTGGTTGGAAAAAATAGCGAACCAATTGCGACTATTGACGAAAAGGATGTGGTAATTTTTATGAATCTTAGGTCTGACCGCGCTCGGGAATTAACCAAAGCTTTTAGCCAGCAAGATTTTAATAAAAAGAATCTCAATTCTTTTAAAAGGGAAAAAGTTTTCCGCGATTTATTTTTTATCACTCTAACTGATTTTGGCCCTGATTTAGACAAAATTAGAACCGCTTTTCCTTCTAAAATAGTTAGAAATAATCTTCCAGTGGTTTTAGGAAATCTTCAGCAATTTTATATTGCGGAAATCGAGAAATATGCTCATGTCACTTTTTTCTTTAACGGCGGTTATGACCATCCAGTTGCCAATGAAGAAAGAGTGTTGATTGATTCTCCTCAAGTTGATCATTATGATGAAACACCGGAAATGAGCGCGCAAAAAATTTGTCAAAGGGTAATTAAGGAAATTGAAAAAGAAAAACCGGATTTTATTATGATTAATTTTTGCAATCCTGATATGCTGGGACATACCGGCAATCTTCAGGCTGCGATAAAAGGGATAGAATTTTTAGATTTAAAATTGAAAGAGTTAGTCACTAAGGCCCAAAAAAAAAATTATTCTTTAATTATTACCGCCGACCATGGCAATGCTGAAGAAATGATTGATTTGGAGACGAAAGAAGTAAAAACCACCCATACCCTTAATCCAATTCCTTTTATTTTAATTTCTCAAAACAATAAGATAAAATTAAGAAACGGAGGAAAATTATCAGATGTCGCGCCGACCATTTTAGATTTAATGGGATTTAGAAAGCCGGGAGAAATGACGGGCGATTCTTTAATTATAGAATAACCATAAAATAAATTATGAATAATATTCCAGCTCAAATTAAACCAGTAATATTAGTTATTTTAGATGGTTGGGGCATTGCTCCGCCGAGCCAGGGGAATGCTATTACTTTAGCCCAAACGCCGGTTTTTGATAAATTATCCGCTTTATATCCGACGATAACTTTGCAGGCCGCTGGTGAAGCGGCCGGTCTTAATTGGGGAGAACCAGGCAATTCCGAAGTGGGGCATTTAGCTCTGGGTTCAGGAAGAATTATCTGGCAGAGTTTAGCCCTCATCACCCAGACAATTAGTGATGGGTCTTTTTATCAGAACGAAAAATTTTTAAAAGCATTGGCTTATGCTAAGGAAAATAATTCCACGCTTCATTTAATGGGGCTTGTTTCCAATGGGTCGGTTCATTCTTCAAACGACCATCTTTATGCTCTTTTAGAAATCGCGGCTAAAGATAGTTTTTCAAATGTGGCAATTCACGCTTTTTTAGATGGTCGGGACGCTCCTCAAGATAGCGGTCTTGGTTTCATCAATGAATTAATAAATAGAATTAAAAGTATTGGTGTAGGCAGAATTGCGACCATGGCGGGCCGTTTTTACGCCATGGATCGCGACAACCATTGGGAGAGAATCGAACAGGCGTATTTGGCAATGACTAAGGGTTTGGCGGAAAAAGAGTTTAATGACCCTTTGGAAGCGATTAAAGATTCATATCAAAATAAAATTCATGATGAAGAATTTAAACCAGTTGTCATTATTAATGAAGATGGTTCGCCTCAAGCAAAAATTAAAGAAAATGACGCAATTATCTTTTTTAATTTTCGGGCTGATCGCGCTAGGGAATTAACTAAAACTTTTGTTCAAGACGATTTTAATCATTTTTCTCGGGGAGATAAAATAAATAATTTATTTTTCGTCACGATGACCGAGTATGAAAAAGATTTGCCGGTAGAAATTGCTTTTCCAAAGGAAAATATTATAAATCCTTTAGGGCAAGTTTTAAGCGATTATAATTTAAAACAATTGCGTTTAGCGGAAACCGAGAAATATGCTCATGTCACTTTTTTCTTTAACGGTGGCACAGAAAAGATTTTTAACGATGAGAAAAGGATTTTGATTCCCTCTCCTCGCGTTTCTTCTTATAATCAAAAACCGGAAATGTCTGCGCCGGAAGTAGCGCATCAAGTGCTTTGGGGCATTGATAGTCGGCAATATCAATTTATTGCGGTTAATTTTGCCAATGCTGATATGCTCGGACATACTGGCGATTTACCCGCTACTGTCAAAGGAATTGAAGTTTTAGATGATTTACTGGGACAGATTGTTGATTTGGCTCTTAAACAAAATTGGGTCATTGTTATTACCGCCGACCACGGCAACGCTGAAGAAATGGTTAATTTACGGAGTGGGGAAATTGATAAAGAACATACCACTAATCCAGTTCCTTTAATTATTGTTGATCCGGCATTGGAAATAAAAAATCCGCCAATTCATCCTTTGAATTTGAGTTCTTTAATTCCTTCAGGAGTTTTAGCTGACGTCGCGCCGACTATTTTAAAAATTATGGGATTGCCTAAACCCCCAGAGATGACTGGAACCCCTTTGGTTTAAATTCTGTCAGGTGAAAAAAAGTTTGAAGTTTGGTGGCTCAGCCACCAAACTTTTGCATTGTCCAGCCCGCTCCTAGTCTATGTGATAGAGCGGTTTTTTTAATTGTTTTTTTTAAATCTTGTTTTTTTACCTTAATTTTGTTAATCTAAGAGTATGTCATTATTAACGAAAATTTTCGGCGACCCGGATGAAAAGATTTTAAAAAAATTTCAGCCTTTAGTGGAACAAATTAACTTTTTGGAAAAGGAATTTGAAAACTTGGGCCAGCAGGAATTAAAAGCAAAAACTGATTACTTAAAATCGTGTTTAAATCAAGGAAAAACCAAAGATGAAATTTTACCTCAGGCTTTTGCCGCGGTTAGAGAAGCGGCAAAAAGAACCCTTAAACAACGTCATTATGATGTTCAACTTTTGGGTGGCATTATTTTACATCAAGGAAAAATTGCTGAAATGAGAACTGGTGAAGGAAAAACCTTAGCATCCACTTGCCCGATTTATCTTAACGCCCTTGATGGAAAAGGCGTTCACGTCGTCACAGTCAATGATTATCTTTCCAAAAGAGATTGCGTTTGGATGGGACAAATTTACAATGCTTTGGGTCTTTCAGTTGGCTGTTTAGTTCATGAAATTGCTTATTTATACGACCCGACTTATGTAAATTCAGAGCAAAAAAAAGAACACGGCGATCAAGATTCCCAAAGAGATAAAAATCGCGATATTTTGGGAAATTTTAAAATTGAAGATTCTTATTTAAGACCGGTTTCTCGCCAACAAGCTTATCAAGCAGACATTACTTATGGCACTAACAACGAATTTGGCTTTGATTATTTAAGAGATAATTTGGTTTCTGATATTCAGGAAAAATCCCAAAGAGAATTAAATTTTGCGATTATTGATGAAATAGATAGTATTTTAATTGATGAAGCGAGAACTCCCTTAATTATTTCCGCGCCAGCGGAAGAATCAGCCAGTTTATATCATCAATTAGCGCGTTTGTCAGATAATTTAAAAACCGGTCAGGATTATTTAGTTGATGAAAAAATGAGAGCGGTTACTTTAACAGAAGATGGCATGAATAAAATGGCTTCTTTGTTGGGGGAAGATCCTTGGGAAAAAAGTAATTTGGATTTAATTCATCATATTGAAGCGGCTTTGAAAGCTAAAACGCTTTTTCAAAAAAATAGAGATTATGTTGTAAAAGAAGGAGAAATTGTCATTGTTGATGAATTTACCGGCCGTTTAATGATTGGGCGGCGTTATTCAGAAGGAATCCATCAAGCAATTGAAGCAAAAGAAAATGTTTCTGTTCGCCAAGAATCTAAAACATTAGCAACAATTACTTTCCAAAATTATTTCCGTTTTTATAAAAAGATAGCCGGAATGACTGGAACCGCCATTACTGAAGCGGAAGAATTTGATAAAATTTATAATTTGGATGTGGTGCTAGTTCCTACTAATGAGCCTTTAATTAGAAAAGATTTGCCGGACCGAATTTATCAAAATCATGAGGCGAAATTGGAAGCGATTGTGCGGGAAGTTAAAGAAAGGCACGAAAAAGGACAGCCGATTTTAATCGGCACTGGCGGTTTTACGATTGGAGAGAAAACCGTCGGCGCGATTGAAAAAAACAGAATTATTAGAGAGGCTTTGGAAAAACAAGGCATTGAAGCAAGTGTTTTAGATGCCACAAACCATGAAAAAGAAGGACAAATTATCGCTCAGGCTGGGGGATTTGGGGCGGTGACAGTCGCCACTAATATGGCTGGCCGGGGAGTGGATATTATTTTGGGAGGCAATCCGCCCGACAAAGAGAAACAAGAAAAGATTTTATCATTAGGCGGTTTGCATATTATCGGAACAGAAAGACATGAATCGCGAAGGATTGATAATCAGTTGCGGGGACGAGCCGGTCGGCAAGGAGATCCTGGTTCATCTCAATTTTTTATTTCTTTAGACGATGATTTGATGAGGATTTTCGGCGGGGCAAAATTAGGATCATTAATGCAAACCCTGAATTTACCCAAAGACATTCCGATTGAAAGCAGAGCAGTTTCTCGGGCGATTGAATCGGCTCAAAAAAAAGTGGAAGGTTTTAATTTTGATACAAGAAAACATCTTTTGGAATATGATGATGTTTTAAACCGTCATCGGGAAGCGGTTTATCAAAGGAGAAAAAAGATTCTTATTTTGCCATATCAAGACATCAAAAAAGAAATCATTGATCTAACTATTAAAGAAATTCAAAAATTAGTGGGTTTTTATACGTCCTCTGAATCAAAAAATGATTGGGACTTTGAAAAATTATCTGAAAATATTAAAGCGATTTTTGATACAAAAGACGATTTAAAAGAAATTTTAAGCCAACAAAAAGACCGATTAGCCATAATAGATTATTTAGAAAAATTAGCGCAACAAGCTTATCAAAATTTGGAAGAAAAGATTGAAAAAACCCAACAACAAATAGAGCTAGGGGTAACAGATTCTTTAATAGCTATAATTTGTCGGTCTATTATGTTAAAAAGCATTGACCAATATTGGATTTTTCATTTGGAAATAATTAATAATTTAAAAGGAGGCATTGGTTTAAGGGCTTATGGACAGCAAGACCCTTTAGTGGAATATAAAAAAGAGTCTAGAAAAAAATTTGGTGAATTAATGGATTCAATTGATCGTCAAGTAGTATATTCTATTTATAAAGTCGGTTTGGTAGAGAAGGCCCCTCAATTAAAAAAGGAAATTCAGTTTCAAGGAGCGCAAAAGATTTCTCAACCCAACCAAGCATCTTTTCGTCCTCAAGGGGAAAAGAAGATTGGTCGCAATGATTCCTGCCCCTGCGGTTCAGGCAAGAAATATAAGAAATGTTGCGGGCAATGAGGATTACCTAAAATGGTTTAAAATAAGCTAAAAATAAAACTAAACCCCGAGGCAAAAAACAATAAAATTCATATTTAGAAACAAATGGGTTTTTGTATTACCAGAAAAATATATGCAACGCACATTTAAAAAAATCAGACCGCAACTAAAGAATCAGAAAATGCTGGCGGACTAACAGGCTATTCATGGCAACATCCGATCGCCAGAATCATAATATCGTGCAGTAGAAAATTTCTCTCCTATCCGAACACAACAAACCTAATTCACGAATTAGAAGTTTTTCGCAAAATTTTTGAATTAGAATAAAATATAAAAGACCTAAACATGGAATCCAGGCATGGTCGAAAAGCCGTCCAGCTATATCTTTGCAAGAGATTTATTCTAGGTGAAAAACACTCAGGAGAGGACGGCTCTGCGGGGTTTTTGTTTATTCATGCAGCCAAAACCAGTACTGATTTTTTAGGTCTTGAGTCAGATGGTAGGCGTTGGCGTGAGAGAGAACGCCAAGGTACGACTGGAGCGATTGGGACAAGGAATCTTCGCTAATGACTCCATTCCGGTATGCAATGATTTGCTCTTTAAGTTTTCGAAATAGGCGATGTCTCGTCTTGTTCCGTAAAAGTCGATAATGCGGGAATGAAATAAAGCCGAGATAGTCGATGCCTCGATGACAGGTACGGATTGAAATTTTCTTCGGATGAATTTTCAATCGCAGCACATCGCCAAGAAAACTGCGGATTGGTTCAATAAGACTTTTTAAATAACTTTCGTCGGTCGAAATAATCACGAAATCATCCGTATACCGGGCATAATAACGAACACGCAAATTATGTTTCATAAATTGATCCAATTTATTCATGTAGACATTCGCAAAAAGTTGCGAAGTGAGATTGCCTATCGGCAAACCTTGATAATCAAAGAGTGTCGTTTGAGTGGTTGTAAAACTCTCGACAATCTGACGGAGCAACCACATAGTATTCTGGTCGACAACTTTTTTTTGAAGAGTATCCAACAAAATTTGATGGTTAACAGAATCGAAAAATTTTTGCACATCGCATTTCAAAACAAAACATGGTCTCGTGAAGTTTCTGCTCTCTGCCCGAATCATCTGCTCCATAGCCAGTACGCCTTTGTGAACTCCCTTATCAATGCGACAGGAAAAAGAAGTGGGAATAAAACTTTTATCAAAAAGGGGGTTCAGAATTTGAAACAATGCATGGTGCAAAACCCGATCGCGGACAGTCGCTTTATGAATATGTCTAACCTTTGGATCACAAATAAAAAAACTAGTATATGGCAAATGGGTATATTTTTTAGTAAGCAGATCGCGGTGAAGTTTAAAGATGTTCTGCTCAAGATGAAATTCAAAAGCCTGGACGTCTTTTTTGTGACGCTTGTCTTTTTTGAATTCATCCCACGCCGTAAACAGGTTTTCCAATGACGTGATCTGTGAAAATAAATTTTTATAAATCTTCATATGAATGACTTCGATGTACCAATCTTTAAAAAGGCTTACGACCTCTATAGGGCTTTCCACGAATACAGAAGGCTCATTCCAAAGCAGGATCGCTTTACTGTATTTGAGCGCTGCGAACAAGTGATCCTTGACCTGATAGAAAATATCATGCTTGCGAGCAGCCAGAAGCAGCAGGAGAAAATAACATCACTTGAACGAGCCAGCCTCAAACTCAACATGCTCAGAGTTTTTGTCCGGCTCATGAAGGACGTTAAAGCTCTGGACGGAAAAAAATACATAGCTCTGGAAAATATCATTGATGAGATCGGAAGGATGCTTGGCGGCTGGATACGATCAACCAAAGCTGCTTAAACGAAAGGGGTATCCAAAATGGATATCCCTTAAGCTTAGAAAAGAGAGACTTCGAGAGGAAGCCGGACGCCGAGCCATAGTTCTCGTTAGCATTGTCGACCCAGTTCGTGTCGAACTTGACCTTGCCGTCGTTGAAGTTGAAGTACGGAGCGTTCGAGAAGTCGCCATCCTCGTCAGGTTAGATTGTCTTCACCCATCTGAGTCACCAGACCTCGAAGTTTACTTCCCGTTGGAAACGGGATTATATCCTCTTGATCTTGAATTTAATTTGGTGGCATCCAAAAAGGAATCCGCACCAGGTAAAGACAAGCAGTATCTCTTTAAGACAACACACTCTCAGAAACCTTAGTCTCTGAGACCCTGGTTGTTTTTTTCTTTAAGAGAGAGTTCGGCGACGACAATCCGTAAACTGTCGTGCATAAGCCTATACTCAACTTTATTTTAGCACCAATTTTTGTCTTGACAAGAAGGCTCATTTTTGCTATCCTTAATAGAGTAAAATTGCACATTGAAAAAGGGCTTATTTATGAGGCGAGTGTCTTGGACATAAGAGTTTTGTGTCCAAGACACTCGCCTCATAAAGAGGCAAGACGCTGACCAGAGCGACTCTGGGAATTCAAAAAAGAAGGAGGATGACGATGTTACAGACATTGATCACCAGCCGAGACCCGAAAGGTCTCCACGCAACCGGTCTCTTCGAGGCCGTCTACAACAAGTCCAAGCTCGACGAGGCACGCGCACAGTGGCTCAACGAGCGCGGTGGCGAACTGCAGGACGGGATCGCCAAGCTCATCGCTGAGCTGTCCCAGTCCAACCATTACGCCAACGAGGAAGTTCGTTCCAACTACACGTACCCGAAGGAGTACAAAGGGCCGAAGCCGATCCTCGATCAGGTCAAGGCAATCGCCAAAATCTTCGATCTTGATCCGAGTCAGGCGCGCGGGTTCGCCAAGAACTTGCCCGTGCTTCCTGACGATGCCGAGGGGTGGTTTGCCATTCCGTCGGTCGACGCGTTGGCCAAGAAGCACTTCCCTGAAGTGACCGATCCGGCTCAGAAGTATTGCCTGGCGGTCCAGCTCGTTCACGCCGATCTCTCCTCCACCCGGTTGTTCTACAACTACCGTGAGGGTCAGATCACGCCGGCGCAACTGCGGGTTCACGCTCGCACGGCGCACGCGCTCGATCTGATCGCCGAAACGCAGAAGGGCGACATCCTGATCGTCGCGGCCCAGCTCGGCATGCGCCATCGTGGCAAGTCCACCCGTCGGGCTCATGAGGTCTTCGTGGCCAACGAGTTCGGTCTCGGAAGCCTCGCGGTCGGTTCCATCGTTCGGACTCATCCCCAACGGCTCCTCCGTTGGGATGAACTGGACATGGATTGTTCCGGCGACGAGTTCTTTCTTGGCGGGGATGGCGGCTTCTCGCTCGCTCCGTACTTCAGCTTCAACGACGGCGAGGTCAGGTTCGGCACGGTCTGGGTCGGCGGTGCTTACGAGCGCTTTGGCTCGGCGTCCGGCTTCCTCTCGTAGTAGTTTGAAACTTGCGGACTTGAGTTCTTGAGACTTTTGAATTTTTGTCTCTTGATCCTTGAGTCCGCGCACAAAAATGGGGTTATCCACAGCATCATCGTGGATGACCCCATTTCTTTTTTTAAATCTGGCATTAAATAAATTTTTTTGATAAAATAATAATAACAGCTGAATCGTCTAAACTCGTTGGCAAACAGCGAGTATGGCACTTAACCCGTCCAAGGTAAAAACCTCCTTGTCAGGAGCAATGTTGCAGTCATATTGGGAAGCTATCATGGGTGGGACTAAAAAGTTTTATCTCTTGGCGGGGAGCTTTTAGTCCGCAAGGGGAAAAGAAGATTGGTCGCAATGATTCCTGCCCCTGCGGTTCAGGCAAGAAATATAAGAAATGTTGCGGTAGCAACATTTCTTGAAATTCCGTCGCTCGCCCCAGATGAAAGCTTCATTTTCGCTAGAGGATTAATGGAAATTATTAAAAAGGTTATAGTAAATAATATGAAAAAATTATTAACACTTTGTATAATTCATCAGAATTCGAGGGTGTTACTTGGAATGAAAAAGCGTGGATTTGGAGCGGGAAGATGGAATGGTTTTGGCGGAAAGGTCGCGCCAACAGAAACGATAGAAGAAGCAGCAAAAAGAGAATTACAGGAAGAGGCGGGGATAAAAGTAAAGCATCTGAATAAGGTTGGTATTATAGATTTTGAGTTCAAAGGAAATTTTGAAATTTTACAGGTTCATATTTTTAAGTCGGATAGTTTTTTAGGAGAACCAAATGAAAGTGAGGAAATGAAACCGCGATGGTTCCATGTTGATAAAATTCCATTTAAAGAAATGTGGCCAGATGATATTTATTGGATGCCGTTATTCCTAAGCGGTAAGAAATTCAAAGGTAAATTTTTATTTGGTGAATCGGATATTATTCTTGAGCAAGAATTATTAGAAGTTAAAGAAATATAATTCCTGAGAATATAGAAATAAAATTATTTTTTAGGGCAGACGCCCTTTTTAAAAATCTACTCTTGTTTTTTTAAAACTATTTGTTAAAATATTCTTGTTAAGAAAATCAAACTTTTAAGATTTATTTATTTTTTTTATGGAAAGAAACAGAATTTGGACAATTTTCACTTTCATTATTTTAATCACCCTTTTGGCATTTTTAATTAATTATCCAACTATTCCAGATTGGGTGCCGGGTCATCAATGGTTTTCAAATCAAAAAAGCCATTTAGGCCTTGATTTACAAGGAGGAACCCAGTTAATTTATCAAACAGACACCTCTCAAATTCCTAATGATCAAAAGGAAGAATCAATTGAGGGATCGCGCGATGTTATTGAAAGAAGAGTAAATTATTTCGGGGTATCAGAGCCATTAGTTCAAACTATAAAAAGTGGTCAGGAGTGGCGATTATTAATTGAATTGCCGGGAGTAAAAGATGTGCACGCGGCTATTAATATGATTGGTGAAACGCCAATTTTGGAATTTAAAGAAGAAGGCCCTCCCCAAGAAATTACTGAGGAAGAAAAACAACAGATTAAAGAATATAATGATCAAGCTTTAATTCGAGCGCAGGAAATTTTACAGCAAGCGCTGAATCCTGAAATGGATTTTGCTGTTTTAGCTCAAGATTATTCAGAGGATCCAGGCAGTAAAAACGAAGGGGGAGATGTGGGTTGGTTTATCAAAGGAATTATGGTTCCAGAATTTGAAAAAGCGGTTTTTGAAGATTTAAAAGTTGGAGAAATTACCACCAGTTTAGTTAAAACTGATTTTGGTTATCATATTATTAAAAAAACAGACGAAAGAATAGAGGATGATGAAGTTAAAGAAGTGAGGGCAAGCCATATTCTAGTTGGCATCCGTTCCGAAGAAATGTTTCAAGGTATTAATTGGCAGTATACTGGTTTAACTGGCAAGCAATTAAAAAGCGCTTTTGTTTCTTTTACATCTCAGACCAATGAACCAGAAGTTTCTTTAGAATTTAACGAAGAAGGGGCTAGTTTATTCGCGGAAATTACGGAAAAAAATATCGGCAAACCAGTGGCGATTTTTTTAGATAATGTTCCCTTAAGCATTCCTTTGGTGAGAGAGAAAATTCCATCTGGTCGCGCGGTTATTACTGGAACTTTTAATTTAAAAGAAGCAAAAGAATTAGCGCAACGTTTATCTGCTGGAGCATTGCCAGTGCCAATTAAGCTCATTAGCCAGCAAAATATTGGTCCAAGTTTAGGCAGGGTTTCTATGGAAAAAAGTTTAATTGCCGGAATTTTAGGATTTCTTTTGATTATTATTTTTATGGTTTCTTTTTATGGAAGAAGGGGAATAATCGCCAGTTTGGCTTTATTAATTTATGCTTTAATTGTGCTTGCTTTTTATAAATTAGTCCCAGTCACTTTAACTTTGGCGGGATTAGCTGGTTTTATCCTTTCTTTGGGAATGGCGGTAGATGCTAATATTTTAATTTTTGAAAGAATCAAAGATGAAGAAAAATTAGGCAAGCCTTGTTTGGGCGCATTGCACGACGGTTTTCGCCATGCTTGGAGCGCAATTCGAGACGGCAATGTTACAACCTTAATTGTTTGTTTTATCCTTTATTACTTTGGCACTGGATTAGTAAGAGGGTTCGGTTTAACTTTAGGAATTGGTGTTTTGGTTAGTATGTTTACCGCAATTACGGTTACTAAAACATTTTTAGAATTAATTATTAAAGAATAAATTGAAATTATGTTTGATTTTGTTTTGCATCAAAAAAAGTTTTTCTTTATTTCAGGAGTCCTTGTTTTAGTTTCTATTTTATTTTTGGCAATATTTGGTTTGGAATTGGGGATTGATTTCGTCGGCGGGACAATTATGGAAGTGGAATATTTGGAAAATAATTTTACTAATCAAGAAATTCATGAAAAATTATCTGAAATTGATTTGGGTGAAATAAAAGTTCAATCCGCTGGGGAAAATGGTTTTATTTTACGCTTTAAAGATATTGATGAGGCAACTCATCAAGAAATTTTAAAGGCTTTGGAAAATCCTGAAGAAAAGAAATTTGAAACCATGGGACCGGTTATTGGCCGGGAATTAAGCCGAAAGGCAAAATGGACGGTTATTTTAGCTTGTTTAGCGATTATTATTTATATTGCTTGGGCCTTTAGAAAAATTTCTCATCTTTTTGGCAAAAGGGAATCATGGAGATATGGTTTAGGAGCATTAATTGCTCTTTTCCATGACGTGATAATTCTTTTGGGATTTTTTTCAATTTTAGGAGTTTTAAAAAAAGTTGAAGTAAATACCAGTTTTATTACGGCGATTTTGATTGTATTAGGATATTCCGTCAATGATACCATTGTGATTTATGATAGAATTAGAGAAAATTTACTCACTTATCATTATAAGGATTTAGCTAAAACGATTAATTTAAGTTTGAATGAAACTATTGTTCGGTCTTTAAATACATCTATTACTACACTTTTGGCTTTACTAGCAGTTTATTTATTTGGCGGAGTGTCAATTAGGGATTTTGTTTTAGCAATGATGGTTGGTATTGCGGTCGGAACTTGGTCATCTTTGGCTATTGCCAGCCAATTTTTACTTTTAAAAAGGAGTAAAAAATGAAAATTGCTTTAGTTCACGATTTTTTAACTCAATACGGCGGGGCAGAAGCAGTTTTGGAAGTTTTCCATGAAATTTGGCCTCAAGCGCCTATTTTTACTTTATTTCACAATCCTAAAACTATGTATGGTAAGTTTTCCGATTGTGATATTCGTGTTTCGCCGATTCAAAACTTGCCTTTTGGCGCAAAAAAATACCGTTGGTATCTACCATTAATGCCAAGCGCGATTGAAAGGTTTAATTTTGAAAATTATGATTTGGTAATTTCTGATTGTTCGGCTTATACTAAGGGTTTAATTACTCAGCCCTCGACTAAACATTTTTGCTACATTCATACGCCAACTCGTTATTTGTGGTCGGATAGCCATGATTATCTTGATTCTTTAAAAGGGGGAGAAAAATTAGCTGCTAAATTTATTGTTCCCTTGCTCACTAAATTAAGAGTTTGGGATTATTTAGCGGCGCAACGACCTGATTATTTGATGGCTAACTCAAAATTTATTGCTGACAGAATTAAACATTATTATCATCGGGAAAGTAAAGTAATTTATCCGCCAGTGGAAATAGATAAATTTGAGACAAGCGATGAAATTGGTGATTATTTCTTAATTGTTTCTCGGCTCAAACCTTATAAAAAAGTTGATTTAGCCATTAAGGCTTTTAATCATTTAAAAATGCCTTTAAAAATAATTGGCACAGGAGATGATCGTTTTTTCCAAAAAATCGCTGGCCCGAATATTAAATTTTTAGGATTTGTTTCAGAAAAAGAAAAAAAAGAATATTTGTCCCATTGCCGAGCATTTATTCATCCCCAAGAAGAGGATTTTGGTATTAGCGCGGTGGAAGCAATGGCTAGTGGTCGACCGGTTATTGCCTTTAAAAAGGGCGGAGCATTGGAAACGGTTATAGAAGGGAAAACCGGCAGATTTTTCTCAGAACAAAATTGGGAGAGTTTAGTTCAAGTAGTGGCTAAGTTTAAAATTGAAGATTTTAATTCAGGGTTGATTAGAAAAGAGGCCATGAAATTCAGTCGAGAAAGATTTAAAAAAGAAATTAAGGATTTTGTGGAAAGCCATGTTTAAGAAAATGGTTAAAATGCAAAATACTGTCGCTGGCGGAGCAATAATTATTGCTCTTTTTTCTGTTTTAAGCAGGGTTTTAGGTCTTTTCCGCGATCGTTTTTTAAGTAGCAGTTTTGGAGCTGGTTGGATTCTTGATTCTTATTATGCCGCTTTTCGTTTGCCTGATTTAATTTTTAATACCTTGGTTTTAGGAGCATTATCGTCAGCCTTTATCCCAGTTTTTTTAAAGTATTGGCAAAAAGATCAAAAAGAAGCTTGGAAAATAACCAGCGGGGTTTTAAATATTTTATTGATTGCGATATTTTTGTTGATTGTTTTGATATTTTTCTTAGCGCCGGTTTTAGTAAACTATTTAGTTCCTGGTTTTGACGCTTCGGCTAAAGATTTGACGGTTTCTTTGACGAGAATTATGCTTTTAGGAACTTTCTTTTTTACTTTAAGCAATATTGCAGGAAGTGTTTTAAATTCTTTTCAAAGATTTTTCGCTTATAGTTTAGCGCCGATTATGTATAATTTAGGCATAATTTTTGGTATTTTATTTTTAGTTGATAAAATGGGTTATGTTGGCTTGGGTTGGGGAGTGGCTTTAGGCGCTTTCCTTCATTTTTTAATTCAATTGCCAGCCTTGATTAAAACGGGTTATCGATGGAAGCCGGTTTTAAATTTTCGCCACCCC
>Ga0268276_1001163_pt1 | contig 27165 bp, 16 predicted proteins | sample saktaG_4_FD_190145 | JGI IMG/M metagenome (GOLD analysis project Ga0268276, IMG submission 190145) | Saline water microbial communities from Sakinaw Lake, British Columbia, Canada - sak_2010_1_5_45m | ecosystem: Environmental > Aquatic > Non-marine Saline and Alkaline > Saline ...
GCACAGCCCGCTTGTGCGCCGCTCCAAGCGCACGTGGCAGGCCAATATCGTAGCGCGGACTACGGCCGAAAAACGGCGGTGGCAAGCCTTGGGGGCGCTACAGGATGAGGGTTTTTCAGCGGAATCTCTTTTCTCGGTCTGACCCCGACGAGTCTTTCGACTCAGCTCCCCGTCCAGTACCGCAACCTCTTCCGGCTTGAGGGTCAGATGAGCCTGCGCGCCTAATTGGGCGTACCACAGATCGCACTCGCCACCTCGCGCGCTGCGAAGGGAGACCTCCGTGAGCCGGCCCTTGTGCCATTTCAAGCCAACCACGAACCCGCCTCGGGCTTTGAGCCCCGAGACGCTGCCATCCGGCCACGCCGATGGGAGGGCGGGCAGGAGCTGGATGGGGCCATCATGGCTCTGAACCAGCATCTCGGCCATGGCCGCAACAGCCCCGAAGTTCCCGTCGATCTGGAACGGCGGATGCGCGTCCAAGAGGTTGGCATATGTTCCGCCGGCATTCTCGTAATCCGTGTGCGTCGCCGTCACCGGATCCAGCAGGTTCTTGAGCAGCCGGTACGCATGATCGCCGTCCCGCAGCCGGGCCCAGAGTGCAATCTTCCAGGCTCGCGACCAGCCCGTGCCGCCGTCGCCACGCCCGTTCAATGATGTCTTCACGGCGGCCACGTAGCGGTCCGCATCGAGCGTTCCGCCGCCCCCACCCGGGCCGCTGCGCGGGCAAATCTGCCGCCCAGGATACGTCCCGATCAAATGTGAAACGTGCCGATGGTGATCCTCGGGATCGTCAATGTCGTCAAGCCACTCCTGCAACTGGCCCCAGCGCCCGATCTTCGGCACAAGCAGGCGATCCCGCAGGTCGCTCACTCGCCGGCGATACTCCGGATCCACGCCCAGCACCTCGGCGGCGGTCATGTAGTTGGTCAACAGGTCCCAGACAAGCTCCTGATCGTAGCTCAGGCCCACCGCATCGGTGGCCCCGTGCTCCGGCGAAAATCCCGGCGGCCCGATCAACGATCCGTCCGGCAGGGGACGCAGTTGATCCTCCCAGAACTCCACGCATTCCTTCATCAGTGGATGCGCCGTGGCGCGCAGGAACTCGATATCGCCGGTAAAGGCGAAGTGCTCCCAGAAGTGCTGGCAATACCACGCGTTCACTGGCGTGTTCCACCAATAGGCGTCCCCGCCATAGGGGTTGGACATCGTCCGGACCGTCCAGCCGCGCACGGCCCGGCCTTCGGACAACTGAAACTCCGCCGCCGCCTGCGTGTGCCGGCGATAGGCCGGAAGCTGGGACAGGATAAAGTCGAACAACGGCACGTGACACTCAGAGAGGTTGGTCGTCTCCGCGGGCCAGTAGCACATCTGCACATTGATGTTGGTGTGATAGTCAGCAGTCCAAGGGGGATTATTGCTGTCGTTCCACACCCCTTGCAGATTCGCCGGCAGCGACCCGGGACGCGACGACGAGATCAGCAGGTACCGCCCGAACTGGAAATAGAGCGCGACCAGGTCCGGGTCCGCATCATCCTTGGCGTTGGCGATCAGGCGCTGATCGGTTGGCAATGCCTGCCGCTCTGGCAGCGTCCGGCCCAGATCAATGCTCACCCGGTCAAACAAGGCCCTGTAGTCGCCAACATGGCGGGCGCGCAACGTCGCGTACGCTTGCGCCGCCGCCGTGCTGATCTGTGCAGTCACCGCATCGTGCGGATCATCCCCCATCCAACGGCGGCAGGCGTCCGGCACGTAGCTGGTGCCAGCGGCCAGAAACAGCGTAAGCGAATCGCAGCCCGAGAACTCCAGACGCGCGCCCGAGACGGCAACCGCCCCGCCGACGCTGCGCACCAGAAGCTGCGCTTCATACCGTTCGCCGTTGGCCAGTTGGCCGGCGAACATCAGTCCTGTCTCGCCCGGAATCGGCCGCGCGACATCCTCATGCTCACCGCCCAGTTCAATCCAGCCGGTGTAGCAACCGGACTTGTCGGCCGTGAACTGCCCAACAATCACCTGATCGGGGCAACTGGCAAACCACTCCCGGCGATACTGGATGCCGTTCGCCTCATACCGCACACCTGCCGTGGCAGTACCCAGGTCCAGATCGCGGCGGTATTGGCAGGGATTGCCATGCTGGGTAAACCCGATGTTCACGTTCCCCATGGCCTGGTAGGCCCCGAAGTCATTCGGTTCCTCCGATCCGGTCCAGAGGCTGATTTCGTTGAACTGGATTCTCTCCCGCTCCACCCCGCCGAACACCATCGCCCCCAGCCGTCCGCACCCGATGGGCAACGCGTCGGTCATCCAAGCCTCGGCCGGCCGGTCGTACACTAACTTCAAATCCGTCATGTCAACAGCTCCCTGAGATTAAGACCCGAGATTAAGAAACTTTCTACCGTTCTCCTGAACCCTGACACCTTCACCCTGAACCCTGAACCCTCTCTCACATCCCCGCCCGCACAAACCGCACGATCACGATCCCCGAGCCGCCGTTGCCGCCTTTGGCTTTTCCGTCATTCTGGCCGCCGCCCCCGCCGCCAGTGCCCAGGTTGGCCACGGCATCGACGCCGTCGGTATTCAAGGCCCGGTAGCCGCCCGCGCCGCCCCGGGCATATTCGACCGCTACGCCGGAGAAGGTCAGGTTCGTTCCCGCACCGCCGCTCCCTGGCCGGTTGTTACCCTGACCGGCCGCTCCTGCCGCTCCCGCACCGCCACCGCCGCCCATGGCGCAATCGCCCGCCGAATTGCCGCCGCAATGGCCCAGTTCGCCTCCACCCGTGTAGTACTGGCCTTCGTGCCCCTTTAATCCGCCTCCGCCGGAACCGCCGTAGCCGCCTTCCCAGCCGTCACCGCCGCCGCACCCACCGCCCGTGGCGCTCACGTTCACAGTGTCCCCGACGATCGTGGAGGCCGTCCCGTTGGACCCGGCGCCCCCGTTGCCGATGCCGCCGGCACCGACCGTGATCGTCCACGAGGCGCCCGGTGTCACGGCGACGCGTCCCAGGCGGACCCCGCCCGCACCGCCGCCCGCGCCGTTATGCCCGCCGCCGCCCGCGCCGCCGCCGGCAACAAGCAGATACGCCACCTCGCCGCCCCAATTGGCCGCAGCGCGGAAGCTGCCGTTGGTGGTGAAGATGTGCGCCGTGTAGCGCACGCCGCTCTCGGTGTAGTGGGTCATGGTCCCGCCCGTGGCCGCCACAAACGAATCGTTCGGCGCGAGAGTCAACGCCAGCGTCTGCGTGTCCTTACCCTTTGCATTCATGGCCGTGAGGCTGACTTTCACGGCGCCCGCCACTTCCGGACGGCCGGAGATCACCCCGTTGGTGGGGTTCAAGGAAAGCCCCTTGGGCAGTCCGGCGGCGGCAAAACTCTCGGGACCGTTCGATGCCATGATCGTATAGGAGAAGACAAATCCCACACCGCCGGTTCCGGTCAGCGGACTCGATATCGCCGGAGCCCGGACGACAGGCAAGGTCGCCGCAGTGGCGGTTGCCCAGCCGGAAAGCCCGGCGCCGTTGCGGGCCGCCAGCCGGTACTGATAGCGCGTTCCCGTCTGCAGATGGAACCCGGCATCGGTGTACGAAACGGTATTGGCCGGCAGGGTCGCCAGCGGGGTCCACGCCGTACCGTCTGCCAAACGCTCGAGCACGTAGGCGGTTTCGTTGGTGGCGCTGTCGGACCAGGCGAGGTCGATGCGGTGGAAATCCACCGTCGTGGTGATCGCACCCGGCTTGACCGGCAACGTCGGCGCGCTCCACGCCCCTGCGGTCCAGGCGGACACATCGTCCGCGCCGCCGTACTCGTACGCTCCCGCATCGGGCGCGCCGACAGCCCCATCCGTGATGTTGGAAACCGCCACGCCCGCATTGATCGCCGCGGAGACCGCTTGTAGGCGGAAGTCCAGTCCGCTGGTCGCCTTGTTCGGATCACCGACAAATAGCTTTTGTTCCCGCGTGATCAGATTGTTCCGCTGGTCGCTTCCGAAAAAGGGCGGTCTATTGGCGAGGTTGTTGCAGACTGGGCCATTGAAGCGCGAATCGTGGAATGCCGTGGATCGAGCCCAGACGGTATTGTTGTAAACGCCGTGCGGCCCTGCCTTGCAGAGAAAGCCGTTCTTCACGTCCCAGATCACATTGTGATGCGCAATGAAGTTCTGATCGTTATCGTCGAAATAGATCGCGGCATAGTCAACATCCCCATCCCCGTGGATCCAGTTGTAGGCGATTTCCGTTCCGCCGCCATTGACGGTCCAGGAATAGATGGCGCCGCCATCGTACGCAAGCATCATGAAGTCCGACAAGTCGTTGTGCAGTATCCGGCTTTTCGTATAGGGGGTTACGGTATCGGTCGATGTCCAGTGAACAAGGCCTCTGCTACCTCTGCGGATCGTGTTCCGTTCAATGAGATGACCACCGCTTTCGCCGCCGACCGGAAACCGGAAGTCGATGAAGATGTTGCTGAAGTAGTTGCCGCCGTAGATGTCCGAGACGATGCAGTTTCGCACCACATGGTTTCGCCCGGCCAACCGGACGCCCGTGGTGGCATAGGCGATTTCGCATCCTTCAATACGGTTGCTTTCTCCCGAGATGTAGATGGCCGAAGCCGCCGGATCGTCTGGCGTGGTCCCCAGCGGCTGGTCGCCCCGGCCGTCCGCGAACGTGTAGAAATGACAGGAGTAAAGGTGACGGCCGTTCAGAAGCGCGCAGCGGGTCGCGCGGCTCATGGTAATGCCGCCCATCATGGTGTTGACGCCATCGAAAACCACGTTGGTCAACCCGCTCATGTCCATGACCGTGACGCGTTTCTTCGCGTAAATCGCCAGACGGGACGGATAGACGCCACCGGGCGCCCGGAAGTAGAGACGGCCTGCGGCCTCATCCAGGAAAAACTCCTTATCGGCATCCAGCGCGCCTTTAGCCCCGGTGAGAAAACAGGCGCCTGCCCAGGGAAACCACCACTGCTCGGTCATTGCTCCCACAAGCAACCGGTAGCCATCCCCGACGGCCTGTGAATTCGTGATGATCGCGCTCTGGCTTGCCCAGCCGTCGCAGGCCCAGATCACACCGCCCTTCCAGACGTCCTCGCCCCATTTGGGTCCGCCCGAAACGACGACCACGTTGCTGCCAGGCACATACCATGCCTTTTGCGCCGCCTTGTTTTCGGGAATCTTACAGCCGAACAACTTCTTCTGTCGGCGGACCTCCACGAGATCCTCCTTGCCCGCGATATTCGGCTCCCGCGCCTCGATCATCAGGTCGCCGTCGGCCACCACCTGATTCCGCCCCGGACCCATGCCCCACTTGCACGACGCCCAGTAGATGCCGTTTGTTTCCAGCGTCCACGGCCCGGTCACGCGGTCGCCCGCGCAGATCGTCGGCCGCTCCTCGCCCGGACAGTTGCGGAAGGTGATCGGGCTGCCGTCTTTGCCCGAGTTTTTCGGCTTCACCGATTCGGTGTACGTCCCCGGCTTGATGAACACCGTATCGCCAGCCTGCGCCACATCAGCCGCCGCCTGGATAGTCGCAAACGGCGTCTTGGCCGAGCCATCGCCACCTTTGGCCTGCCCTGAGCCAAGTCGAAGGGCTGTGCCGTCTACGTAGTAATTGGCGCCTTGTGCCGTCACGCCCAGGCTCAAAGCCAGGACAGTTGCGAACATGAACTGTTTCATCTGCATCTCCTTTTGCTCCGTTTCGGTTGACGATTACGGCGACCCGTCTTCGCGCTTCGCGCTACGCCGTGGCACGCGATTACGGTGGACGATTGTGAATGCTCTCCTCGTTGACCGTAATCGTCGCCGTAGTCGTCAACCGATCTCCCATCGTTGTCCCAATCATTGTCCCGATCATTGTCGATCTCCCATCCTTGTCACGATCCTTGTCCTGATCGTTGTCGTTCCCCCATCGTTGTCCCCATCATTGTCCTAATCGTTGTCCTGATCGTTGTCGTTCTCCCATCGTTGTCATAATCGTTGTCCTAATCGTTGTCGACAAAGATTACGACAACGATAGAGACGATGATCGATCCATTCGACAAAGATTGCGACAACGATTGCGACAACGATCTGAACACTGACTTCTGAACACTGAACACTTCCTCTACTTCCCACCCGTCACATACCTTACAATCACGATCCCCGATCCGCCGGTACCGCCTTTGGCGCTGCCGTTGCCGGAACCGCCGCCGTCGCCGCCATCGCCGGTGTTGTCGGCCTTGGATCGCCCGTCCACAACCGGAACGTCTCTGGGCCTGGCCCGGCCCACACCACCCGCAGAGTAGGTGACCGCAGTGGCGCCATCACGCAGCGTGGACGCGCGCCCCGGTCCGCCATCCCGAACGGCATTGGCGCTCGCGTTCTGACCCACGCCACCCGCGCCGCCGCCCCCCGCACCGCCAGCATCCATCCCCGCAGCCCCACCGTCGTAGCCCTGCCGGGGCGGACCCGCCACCCCGATTCCCTTGGGCGCTCCGTGCGAGCCGCCACCGCCCGATCCGCCGTTGCTCGCCGGACTTGAACTGCCGCCATACCCGCCGCCGCAGGCACGGACCCCGTCCACACCCTCGCAGGAAACCACCGAATCGTAGCCGTTCGTCTTGCCGCCCGTGGACCCGTGGCCGCCGCCGCCCGCGCCAACCGTGACCGCATACACGCGATTCGAAAGCATCATCCGCCCTGTCAAGAATCCGCCGCCACCGCCTCCCGCGCCGTCGTAGAATCCACCGCCGCCCCCACCGCCGCCCACCACCAGGTACTCGACCTCGCCCGCAGCCTTTACAGCGAGCACCCCGCTGTTGGTGAAGACATGCACGGTCCAGTTCGTGCCGCCTTCGGTATAGTACGCCACCGCGCCCCCCGTGGCATGAATTCCTTCCCACGCGCCGCTGGCCGTGGCCACCACACACACCGGCGCCGAGGTCGCCACCAACCCGCCGCTATCCGTGGCCCGGGCCGTCACCGTGTGAGACCCCGCAGGCACGTCGGACCACGTGCAGGCGTAGGGGGTGGCCGCAGCTTCGCCGATCTTGACGTCGTCGCGGAAGAACTCGACCTTCCGGACCTTGCTGTTCCCCTGCAGGATGGAAGCCGTGGCAGCCAGCTTCAGCTTGGATCCGGCCTTGACCAGCGTCGGGTTCATGGGGGCCGTGATCGCGCATGAGACCACGAACGAGAAGCTGGCCCGGAGCGCCGAGTCATCCGTGACCCGCACGGTCGTCTCCGCAGCCTTGGGGTCCGTAAATTCCGCCGCGCCATTCACGACCGTCCACCCGGTGAAGACGTGGTTGGGCGCGGGCATGGCGCGGATCGGGATCGCCATCCCTTTGGTTGCCAGAAGGGCGTTGCTGGGCGATACCGCACCGCCAGCCCCGGCGGACAGCTTCAACGACGCACAAATCTGATCCGTGCGGAAGGGCGAAGCGGGCAACCCTTCGAGGTTGTAGAGATTGCAAACCGGATAGCGCGAAAAGCCATAGTAAACCGCGATCGGGGCGGCCACGCTGCCGCTGGTGACAACCACGGTGTCGCCGACAATCTCCGCCTGGGCCGGCTGGTAGACCTTATCCTTGCCGCACACGCTGAAACTGACGAGCGCAATATTGCCGGTTGACCCTTCCTTGACGCGGTAAGCGTCGCCAGACCCGTCGGCTTTAGGAGTCAGGACCATTTCCTTTGCCACGAGTCCGCCGCCAACGTGGGCGAAGCCGAGGATCGCCTTGGCGCCGTCGAATGTCAGGCTCTTGAGCATCGGGCCGGAGTAGACGATCTTCTCCCCATACGTGATGCCGCGCGCCGCCAGCGCGAGCCGTTCGCCGACCGGGCGTTTCGGGTTCGGGTGGATGCACCCCCCGAAATCGGTGATCACGGCCAGGCCGGTGTTCTTGAGCGTGAGCGCCGTCAGGGTCTGCGCTTCACGCACCACGGGAACGCCGTCCACGGTGGGTTGGGTCGGGCCATTGCCGATGGCGGGAAGCTGGACGATGTGGAAGGCGAGATCGGGGTTCTGAAACTCGGTCCGCCAACTATTGATCATCGTTGGAAGCAGGTCGCGGTATCTTATAGCATCATCCCCCGAGTTGCTCTCGCCCTGATACCAGATCACGCCCCGCAGCCGGTAATCGAGCAGTGGCTGAATGATCCCCTTGTAGAAAAACGAAGGCGCATTGTACTCCGGTTTGGCGTCCGGGTTCGGCTTTTCGAAAGGATCGACGGCCGACGGACTCATCCACTGCTGGATGCGGGTGGCTCCCACGCTGGCATGAATGAGGCCGACCGGCGCGTTGCGGTGCTCCTGCAGGCTGCGGCCAAAGAAGTAGCCGACGCCCGAGAAGCCGTAGATGGTCTTGGCATTGGCCTCGACCCAGACCCCGGCCGGGCCGTGCGCGGTGGCCCCCGCATCATTATGCGCAAAGGTCGTGAACAGGCGCAGCATCGCGTTGGAGGGCGCGGTGTTGGCATACGCCTTGTCGCTTTCGTCGCAACTGTTGAGCCCCCAATCCATGTTGGACTGGCCGGAACAGAGCCACACCTCACCCACGAGCACGTTCTTGTAAGTGAGCGTGTTCTTCCCGGCGATGGTCAGCTCGAACGGCCCGCCCGCCTCACCGGCCGGGATGGTGACCACCCAGCGACCGCCATCGCCGGCGGTTGCACTTGCCTGCTTGCCGCGAAACGTGACGGTCACCACCTCGTCGGTATCCGCCGTGCCCCAGAGTTTGGCCTCCGTCTGCTGCTGCAGCACCATGCCATCGGTGCAGAGCGGGTACGGCTTGACCTCCGCCCGCGCAGTGAACACGAAAAGCCCCAGGCTCAAGCCCAGGATACTGGCAAATAGAACTCGTTTCATGTGCATCTTCTTCTCTCCTTTGTCGCTGCCTTCATTACAATCGTCAACCGATCTCCCATCCTTGTCCCAATCGTTGTCCCAATCGTTGTCGTTCTCCCATCGTTGTCATAATCCTTGTCTTAATCGTTGTCGACAATGATCGCGACAAAGATTGAGACAACGATTACGACAACGATCTGAACACTGAACACTGAATACTGAATACTGAACACTGAACACTTCCCCTCTCACTTCCCTTCCTCGATCATCGCCACCAGATTCTCCTCCGGCGTTTCACGCCCAACCTGGTCGCCGGTGCCGATGATGACACGCGGGGTGCCGCGGAAGGCTTCGCGGATCTCGCGCACTTCGCGGCGCACATCAGCGGGCGTTCCGCGGATGAGCGTCTCGACTGTGTGGACGTTGCCATTCATGGTGGTGCGACCGGCGAGCAGACGCTCCACGGCCTTCAGCCCCTCCAGACCGACGATATCCCCGCCCGGCGGACGCTCGAACGGGCAGACGCAATCCACGCCGATTTCCGGGAAGTCCGCCACGGTCTCCAGGCACTTGCCATGAAAATGAATGTGCAGCAACTTGCCATGCCGGTGGATCTCTTCGGCGATGGCGCGAATGACCGGCTTGTCCCAGCGCCGCCAGAGATCCGGGCCGATCAGCGAGTTGCAGCTCCATGCGCAGCCGAGGCAGAGGCTCTCCAGAGGGGTCTTCTCGCAGATTGTGCGCGCCATCCGCACCATGTAGTCCGTGTAGCGCGCCTGCAATTCCAGCAGCTTCGACTCCATCTCCGGCTCGAGAAACGTGTAGATGCCCTCTTCCAAACCGCCTTGCATCGCGGTGGCCAGAAAATCGAAGAACGGCCCACCCAGCCACGCTTCCAGCAGATAACTCTCGCCCACCTCGTTCCAGGCCCGGGTCAGACCGGAAACGTCCATGGCTTCGGGGACGCCGCCCAGGGCGGCCAGCTCCCAGGCGGGGAGGTCGCGCTTCAGATCCTTGATCGGACGCTCGACGCTCCAGCTCGGTTCCTCGCGGTTATAGCGTTGCGCGGAGGTAAGGTCACCGTGCGGCGTATGCGTGATGTGCCGGACCTCCAGCGTTTTGTCATCCACCCAGCGTTCGGAAGACTCGCCGCTCACACGGTCGTTGGGCGCGCCGGCAAACGCCACGCCCCACCCTTCGCAGCCGTAGTGTTCGAAGGTCTTCTTCAGCGCCTGATGAAACGGCACGGCGCGTTCGAACTCGATCATGTCCACGCCAAGCAGCTTGGCAGGATAGTAGTACCAGAGTTCCGGCGCTACCGGCAGCCGGTCGCTCGGAAGTCCACGGTAGGCGTTGAGCATGCGTTGTTTAGGTGTCATTTCCCGAGCGCCTTGTTCGTCGCTTCGACCATCCGTTGCGCCACGATCTTCAGTCCCGCGTAATTCCAATGGTTCTGGTCAGACTCCATCCCGGCGCCGGTGGAGTTCACCACAAAGACGCCGGGTTCCTCTGCCGCGATCTCAGCCAGCGCCTTGTCCGTAGCAGCATATCGCTTCATGGACTGAAACTGCGTCATCACGATCGGGGCACCGGGCAACTCCTTCTTGATCCGCTTCAGATGCGCGAGGGTATCTTGCTTCCATGAGGTAATCGGAGTGTTGTAGATGGCGTCGTTGATTCCCAGGCTGAACCAGATCACCCACTGCGCGTTGGTCGGCACCTGCCGCGTCGCCGCCGCGAGCCGCTGGTCGAACTTCTGCCAGTACCCGGACTGGTGATCCGGCGCCCATTGCTCGATCGTGGATCCGCCCTGGCCGGTCTTGACCAGATAGACTTGCTTGCATCCGGCGAACGAGCCAGCTTCCACGGCATTGGCCAGACCGAGTTCAAGTCCGTGGCAACCGGCATAGTAGCCTTCAAGCCCGGCATGATCGCGCAGGTTGTTTTTTCCCAGCAAGAGCGCCTCGAAGGTAAATAGCCCGTTGGTCAGGTTCATAATCTGGACGCTGGGACGTGCCGCCTGCTCCGCCGGCGTGGCCTCGGCGTTCCGGCCAATGCCGCCGGAATTGCTCTCGCCAGTGAAGACGAAGACTAGTGGGCGCTCCGCTGCGGAGGCGGACAGGGTGAGGAGGAGGAGAGAGAGAGTAGCGGTGGTTTTCATAAGATGTATCCTTTTGTGTCTATGGTTGAGAGGTATCCACTCGTCGTCCGTAATCGTCGTCCTAATCCTTGTCCTAATCCTTGTCACAATCGTTGTCGTAATCCTTGTCCTAATCCTTGTCGTAATCCTTGTCGTAATCTTTGTCGACAACGATTACGACAAAGATTACGACAACGATCGAGAGCGACAACGATTAGGACAACGATTACGACAAAGATCGATAGCGACGACGATGATCTTCGCAAAAGTCCCGGTATACCTCGAGCATGTACTCATAGTTCTCCAGCGGCATGCCGGGGAATATGGTATTGGAAGTTCCGAAGATATACCCGCCGCCGGGCGAAGCCTGCTCCAGACAATAGCGGGCGGATTTCCGGATCGCCTCATTCGGTCCATCCTGCAGCAGATTGCACTGCACATTGCCCATGAGCGCCATTTTGCCATGGCAGCGGCGCTTGACCTCCGCGATGTCCATGCCGGCCATGGGGTCTACGGACTGGAAACAGGCGGCGCCGAGCGACAGGTAGTCGTCGAGGATCGGCATGATATTGCCATCCGTGTGCACGAACGGGATCACGCCCAGCGACCGGATGTGCTGCATTTGCCGACGAAGGTGCGGCGTGATGAATTCGCTGAACTGGGCGGGCGAAATGAACGGGCCGGCATTGAAGGCCACGTCGTTCACTACATGGATGAACTCCGCGCCGGCCTCCGCCAGCTCCTCGAACGTCGCTAGGGCGGCCTGCGTCTTGCGTTCGGCCTCGGCGTGAATCACCTCTGGGTTCTCGGCCAGGTCAACGGCAAACTGCTCCCAGTCGGTCATCCCTTCGATGGACCAGATCGTGCCGCCGACGATACTGCCGATGAGGATCGAGTCGCCGAACGTTGCCTTGGCCGCGCGCACGCCATCCGGATCACTCCAGGGCCAGAACACGGCCAGGGCATCCCATTGGTAGCGCGCGACGATCTTCTCGTAGATCGTCATGCAGACGCCGATCATGCGGTCCTTGTCCGCCCGCGAGCAGCCCTGCCACGCGCGGCGGTCGGGGAACTGCAGGCCGAACGCCTCCTTCTCGAGCTCGAACATCACCTCGAAATGGGGCGGCCGGTCCGGTTGCTCGAACTGCAGCGTCTGCAACATGCGTTGTTTACCTGTCATAAATCGATACTATAGCGCATCCGTTCGTTTCCGGCCATGGACAATAGTGACTTTTTACTTGGATTTTTGTGACCTGCTTTTGGACGGAATTCGGTCGGGGAAGCGCGCAAGATCGCCTGCGGCGCAATCTTTGTCGCGATCCTTGTCGGTCCCCATCGTTGTCGTGATCCTTGTCGTGATCCTTGTCCATCTCCCATCCTTGTCCCAACCATTGTCCTAATCGTTGTCGATCTCCCATCCTTGTCCCAACCATTGTCCTAATCGTTGTCGATCTCCCATCCTTGTCATAATCCTTGTCTTAATCCTTGTCGATCTCCCATCGTTGTCACAATCCTTGTCTTAATCATTGTCGACAATGATCGGGACAACGATCAAGACAAGGATGACAATCGCCAAAGATCGGGACAATGATCGTGACAACGATCAACTGATCCTGCGGCTTGCTCCGTCAGAACGTTTGGCCTCTCTCTCCTCGACCGTAATCGTCGACCGTAATCGTCGACCGGGGTTGCGCTTTCGGTCTACGAGTACGGGCGACGAGTACGGTTTACGATGATGCGCGAAGCTATCGGTAGGGCAGCGGCGTCCCGCCGCGCCGAAGGTGAATGGATGATGCCCAACGCCCAAAAACCAACACCTGAACCCTGAAACCTGATCCCTTCTCCCTTCTCCCTTCTCCTCTCCATTGGCCTTCGGCGCGGCGGGACGCCGCTGCCCTACCCGCTTCGCGCATTCCCTGTTCATCAGCGCGAAGCAATCTGCAGCGGCGTCCCGCCGCGCAGCAGCCCATGGATCAGCGCCCATCCGACGTCAGTGGGTCACGCGGCCGGTGGCCAGATCGCTCCCCACCCTTACACGCTCACCCTTACCCGCCAATCCTAATCTACTCCCTTTGTCTACTCCCTTTCCCGATGGGCGCGGTTGGCCTTGTCCTTGTCGACGATGCGTTCTCGGCGAAGTCCTGAGGTTCGATCACACCGTAGCGTTCAACTGGTCAACGCGCGTTCCGCAATTCGTAGTTATGGAAGGCTCTATTGAGGCGCTTGCAAAACCCTTTGAAGCGTCGGAAAACAGGGTTCAGGATGGCAGGGTTCAGGCCGGAAACGTCTCCTGAACCCCGAACCCTGAACCCTCCGCTTGCACAAACCGGAGGTTTTGCAAGCGCCTCTATTGACAACACATTATCAATAATGATATTTTGCTGCCATGAAATTCGAGGCCCTTCTGGAACTTGTTGCGGCAGAGCCGATGTTCGAATCGGGTCTGCTCATGACGGGCGCGGTGTCGCCCGGCAAAATTCGCCTGCAGATCAGTCGCTGGGTCAAGGCCGGCAAACTCATTTCGCTGCGCCGCGGCTTGTATGCGCTGGCGCAACCGTATGCCAAGGTGTCGCCGCATCCGTTTCTCGTGGCCAATCGGCTCTGCCGGCCATCGTATGTCAGTTTGCAGTCGGCCTTGGCATGGTACGGTATGATTCCCGAGTACGTTCCCGCGGTCACCAGTATCACCAGCGGCCGTCCGCGCCCCTGCCGTTTGCCTCTGGGCGATTTTTTGTTTCGACATGTGAAGACACCCGAATTCCGGGGGTATCGGCGCATTGAGGTTCAACCGGGGCAATTCGCCTTTGTGGCATGCCGGGAGAAGGCGCTGCTCGACTTGATCCATCTGACGCCCGGCGCGGACACCCGGCCCTACCTGATGGAACTGCGGCTTCAAAACCTTTCCGAACTCTCGCCCAGAAGCCTTCAGCGGATGGCGGCGGACTGGGGTAGCCCCAAGCTGCTGCGCGCCGCGAAGCAGATCATCGAGCTGCGGAAGGATGAGAAAACGTGAAGGACTTTCTCAAAGAACTGGTCGCCGAACAGCGCACCCCGCTTCTGAAACACAGCGTCGCCCGAGAGTATCTGCAGGCGCGCATCCTCGGGGTGCTTCAGGAACACGGCGCTTTCCTGAACTGGGTGTTTCTCGGCGGCACGGCGTTGCGGTTTCTCTTTCGCATTCCGCGTTATTCGGAGGACCTGGACTTCGCCGTTCTGGACCGCGCGAAGCCGCATGGTTTCACTCGGATCGTCGAGCGCATCCGCGCCACGTTCGAGGCGGAGGGATATCGGGTGACGGTCAAGTCCGCTCCCGACAAGACCGTGGCCTCCTGCTTTGTCCGATTTGGTGGTTTACCGCACGAACTGGGGCTTACGCCGCACCGGAACCAGGTTCTCGCCGTTAAACTGGAAATCGACACAAACCCGCCGGACGGCGGACACGTCGCGACCACGCTCATCCGGCGGTACGTCACGCTCCGTCTGCTGCACCACGACAAACCGTCCCTGCTGGCCGGAAAACTCAATGCCGTGCTCTGCCGCCCCTACGTGAAGGGACGTGACCTTTTCGATCTAATCTGGTACCTGGCGGACCGCTCCTGGCCGGCGCCCAATCTGCGCCTGCTCAACGCCGGTCTCGAACAGATGGGGTGGCGCGGACCCTCCCTGGATGCGGATAACTGGCGCGCGATTCTGCGGGCGCGTATCGAGACCATCCAATGGGAGGAGGCCATGGCGGACGTGCGGCCCTTTCTCGAACGCCATGCCGATCTTGACCTGCTGACGAGAGAGAACTGCCTGTCGTTGTTGACCTGACGATCAACTGATCCTGCGGCTTGCTCCGTCAGCCCGTTTGGCCGCTCTCTCTCCTCGACCGTACTCCTCGACCGTACTCGTCGACCGTACTCGTCGCCCGGGGTTGCGCTTTCGGTCTACGAGTACGGGCGACGAGTACGGTCTACGATTAGGCGCGTCGCTTGGGAGGGCGAGCCTCCCGGCGAGCCGGAAACCTGAAATTGGCAAAAGGGACGGCTTGCGGCGCAATCGTTGTCGCGATCCTTGTCCTAATCATTGTCGTTCTGCCCTCGCGCGAAGCGCCTTTCCTTTTACCTAGCATCTTTGCTCTTGACTAACCATGACTAAGTCCCTATTCTCGACGCCATGAAAGAGATTACCACGCACTATGCCAAGACCCACTTGTCTGAAATTCTCAGGGAGGTTCGGGACGGCGAAACCGTCATCATTCTCCAAGGCCGCACGCCTGTGGGAAAACTGATCGCCGCCTCCACCACCCGGCCACCGCGTGGCCCGAAGGTTGGCCGTCCGACCTCCGCGCCCGTTCAACTCGCGCCAGACGCGTTTGCGCCGCTTTCCGTGGCGGAACTGAAAGCCTGGGGGCTATGAGAGTACTCCTCGACACCTGCACCTTCATCTGGTTGTGCGCGGAGCCTTCCCGCCTGTCGGCCAACGTCACGCAGATCCTCGGCCGCCGGGACACGCTGCCGGTTCTCAGTCATGTGTCGATCTTGGAGATCACGCTCAAATGGACCGCAGGCAAGATCATCCTGCCCGCTCCGCCCCGCCAGTGGATCGGCGAACAGGCCGCCATCTGGCAGATGGCGCTGCTGCCGATCACGCCCGACGATATCTACCGCGCCAGTGAACTTCCAACGTTGCACGCCGACCCTTTTGATCGCCTCCTCATGGCGACCGCCATCGGCCGCCGCCTCAGCCTGCTGACGCCTGACGAGTGGATGAAACGCTACCCGGTGAGTTGCCTCTGGTAACCACCATAAGGATCGGGACAACGCATCGACCGTAATCGTCAACCGATCTTTCCTTCTTCCGGTGGACGACTACGGCGACGAGTACGGTCTACGATTATGCGCGAAGCCATCGGTAGACAGCGGCGTCCCGCCGCGCCGAAGGTGAATGGATGAGAAACAACCAACGCCCAACAACCAACGTCCTGGCCACAGAAGGCACATAAATCACAAAACGCTTGTGTGTCTTTTGTGCTTTTTGTGGCCATCCAAAAAATGGAAAACCCGCAAGGGATGGGCCTTCCGTCAGCCCTGATCGGGGACATTCTTTCTCGCAAAGTCGCCAAGACCGCCCATTTCAAGGGATACAAAATCGATTCTTTGCGCGCGTTGCGTCTTGGCGAGAAATCGTCTCTTCCAACCCCCAATCGTCCGTCCCCTTCCATCGGCATTCTGCCTTCGTGACTTCGTGTGTATAAACTGCCGGTTTTAGGCTGAACCCTTCTCCTCTCCATTGGCATGCGGCGCGGCGGGACGCCGCTGCCCTACCTCGCGCGAAGCGCCATTCCTTAAACTGACGGTGATCCGTGCGGGCGCGAAGAAATCGGCAGCGCGAAGCAATCGGTAGGGCAGCGGCGTCCCGCCGCGCCGCAGCCCATGGTTCAGCGCCTTCCCGGCGTCATCAGGTAACCGCGTCACCGCGTCACGATCACCACCGTCCACCCTGACGCGACGGGGACGTCGCGTCTACCCTCAACAAAAACCGGGGCGGGCCGATTTTCACCAGACCCGCCCCGTGTCGCGTCCTTCTCCGGTCTTAATCTCCGGTCTTCGTCTCGGGTCTTTGTCTTTCCGCGGAAAGATTAAGACTGGAGATTAGGACCGGAGATTAAGACTCAAGACAACGACACACTGACTTCTGTCCGCTGGCAACCCCGCGCCCCAGGCGCGCCGTAGCCCCGCCTCCCCAACGGGAGGTCGGGGCGAAGGCGGCTACCGCAACATGAACACGGTTCCCTTGGGCGGCGGCGGAAACGCATACCAGACAATTACGATCCCCGAACCGCCGGAGCCGCCCGTGCTGCCGTTCCAGCGTCCCCCGCCGCCACCACCGCCCGTGTTGGCGCCGCCGGCGCCGCCGGCACCACCGCCGTTGCCCCCGGAGTATAGGGCGTTGGTGTCACCGGCGCCGCCACTGTAACCGCCCTCATCCGATCCGCCGCCGCCACCGCCCTTACCCCCGTCCCCACCGCCAATCATGTAGCTGCCGCCGCCACCCCCGCCACCCCAGTAGTAGTTGCTGTACACACATGTGGCGATCTTCACGCCGTCGCCTCCAGGGCCTTTCGTAGTCGCGTTCCCATCCGATCCGGGCGTCCCCGCGCCGCCGCCGCCTCGTCCACAGGTCTTAGCATCACCGCCCTGCGCGCTTAAAACACTCCCGCCCCGGTTCGTGTAGATCGTGCCCGCGTAGCCGCCCAACGACGAAAGCCCGTCGCTTGGACCGCCAGCAGGGTAACCCCCTGCGCCCGACCAGTCGGCGCCCGCACCACCACCGCATCCGCCGCTCACGCCATGCTGATTGCCTAAGGCCCCCCCCCCTCCCGGTTCGCCGTAATAGTACACGCCGCCACCGCCGCCACCCTTGGCCCTGGCGGTTCCGGACTGGCCAGAAAACGTCGTGTCGCCACCATTGCCACCTCGGCTTGACCCGCTTCCAGCGCCGCCGCCGTCACTGTTTGTGATGCTGTAAGAGCCGATCGTCAACAAGGCATTCGTGATATCGATGACCGCGCCGCCGCCGCCCCCGCCGCCGGTCGCTCCGCCGCCACCACCGCCGCCGCCCACCAGCAGGATCTCAGCCCTGACGGGTGACAAGACGCTGAGGCTGCGCTCCCCCACGTTCGTAAATACGTGGACGCCGTACACCGTCTGAGAGGAGGTGCCCACAAAATTCGTCCAAAGCGTCTTCACGTCGCCGCCAAAGGCCAGAAAGGCGCCCGCCGACCCCGTGCCCGTGAGCGTGATGTCGAACGAGCCATCCCCGGCGCCATTGCCGATGTGCAGGCCAGCCGAACGCGCGCCGTTGGCCGTCGGAGTGAACGTGACGGTGAAATTGGTGCTCGCGCCCACCGCCAGCGAGGCCGGCAGCGCGCCGCTCACCGTGAAGTCGCTCGAATTCCCGTCTTTCGTGATCCCCGTCAGCGTGAGCGCAACGACCCCGTTGTTTGTCACCACAAAGGTCTTTAGCGTGCCCGCCGTGCTTCCGAAATCAATGGAGGCACTCCCGTCCGCGAGCGCGATTCCGTTCGTCTTGACCGTTATGCTCTGCACGGCCCCGGTCCCGTTCAGTGTCGTCAACTGGTTCGTCGCCCCGGTGCTGGAGGCGGTGATGACGATGGGACCGTACGCTCGGGCCTCCGTGGGCAGGAATTGCACGGTGATCGTCTGATTCGACAAAGTTCCACCCGCCGGCAGCGATTGGTTCGGAACCGGCAGGATCACGCTCGTCCCGAATGACGCCCCTCCGTTCGTCTTGATCAAGAACCCGGTGCTTCCCGGTACGGTCAGCGTCACATCGGCTTCCATGTTGCTGCCCGAAACCGTGTAGGTCAGGTTGCTCGGCGTGTTCATGAGCACGTTGCCGAAGTTGAGCGATGTGGCGCCGACGTAGAGGCTCTGCACCACTCCGGTGCCTGTTAGCGACACCGTCTTGTCCATACCCCCGGTGGTGCTGTTGGTGATGCTGCCCCCGTAAGAACCTGACCCGTTGGAGGGAATGAACCGCACGTAGATCGTCGTTTCGGAGAGGGTGCCGGGCGCGTTGGTCGTCAATGAAAACGACGAGACAAAGTCCGTTCCGTTCGAGGAGACTTTGAAAGACGCCGACGACGCGGTCACCATCACGTCGCCTTGAAGCAGCGTCCCCGACAGCGTGTAGGTGGAGTTGACCGAGGGCTTGTTCGTGATCACGTTCCCCAGGCTGAGCGATGTCGGAGCGACGATGAGCACCGGCTGTATGGGGATCGCCGTGGCGGCCAGCGTCACCGTCTGGGTCAAGGACCCGCTGATGTTGGTGATGGCCCCAGCCCAATTCTGCGCCGACGTCGGAATGAACCGGACGTAGATGTTCGTGGTGGGCACCGCGCCCGACGCATTGGTGGTCAGTGTCAATGACGAGGAGTAGTCCACGGCATTCGTGCTGATCGCGTATACCGAAGACGGCGACACGGTCATGGTGATGTTGTCGGTCAGGTTGACCCCGGACACCGTATTGGTCTACACGTTGGTCGTGCCCACAAACACAAAGTTGCCAAAATTGAGCGTTGAGGGGCTAACGGTGAACAGCGTTGCCACATACCGCACGATCACAATGCCAGAGCCGCCAGCGCCAGATACGTAGGCTTGGTGAGAGATGGGCGCTCCACCGCCGCCACCAGTATTGGCTATCCCGTTATTTCCTACAGTAGCCGTGGCGTTACCACCGCCACCTTTCCCGCCAGTACCGTACGAGCCAGCATTATATGTGCTACCGCCACCACCGCCCGCAAACCATCCCGCTGGAGAACCAGCCACGGAAGCGTATTGAGGGAACTCTAAACCTACACCACCATTTCCAGCCACACTATCAGTGCCGGTTCCACCAATAGCACCCGCCCCGCCACCACCGCCAGTGCCTCGGGACCCACCCGCATTAGCAGTTCCGGGACCTCCATCGTTTCCTTGTCCGCTGGTTTTTGCCCCCCCAGTATAATAGGAGTTAGCCGCCGCGCCACCACCCCCCGACCCTCCAGCCTTTCCAGGTCCACTGGAATAATTGCCCCCGCCTCCACCACCAGTCGCTGTTAAAGAATTGAACGAACTATCGTCACCGTTGTTACCCTGAGCAGTCGAATTTGCAGCCAACGCTGCACCGCCTTTGCCCACCGCAACCGCGTAGTTGCTGCCGGCAACGACCGGGTAGGTGTTGCTGTAGATCAGCCCGCCCGCGCCACCGCCGCCTCCATGGTACTGCGAACCGCCTCCGCTGCCGCCGCCCGCCACAACCAGCACCTCGACATTGCCGGCACTCGTGACGCTGAAGTTGCTGGTCCCGACCGTCGTGAAGATATGCACCCCAAAGTTGGTTCCGTTCAGCGTGTAGTTCGTCACCGTCCCGCCCGTGGCCACCACCGCCTCCGCTCGCGGCGCGAACGCGGCCATCATTCCTGCGGCCAACGCCACGCCAGCCGCCACCGACAATCGATTTCCGACGTGTCCGCCATAGCTTTCCAAGCGACGGCGGATCGTCGGCAACCATCCTCGATTCCTGAATCCTGCTTGCTTCTTCATGAGTTTCGTCTCCTGTTTGGTTTTTGTTTTCGGCAACCGCTCACAACGCAGAAATCATTCACCACATGAGGCGCTTGCAAAACCTCCGGTTTGTGCAAGCGGAGGGTTCAGGGTTCGGGGTTCAGGAGGCGTTTCCGGCCTGAACCCTGTCATCCTGAACCCTGTTTCCCGGCGCTTCAAAGGGTTTTGCAAGCGCCTCCACACGGAAACACAAGGAACACAAAGATCAACTTCTTTCTCTGTGTTCTCTGCGTTCTTTGCGGTTAAATTTCTCGGGTCATGAACAGCACCGTCAACGGTTACGTTTTTCAGCATTTCAGCATTTCAGCTTTCAGCTTTCAGCATTTCAGCTTTCAGCTTTTGTCCTTCCGCCTTCAGTTTTAGATCACCATTCGCAATTAATTTAGCGCATGCGGCCGTTTCTGTCCATGGACTATTGTGACATTTTACTTGGATTTTTGTGACCTGCTTTTGGACGGAATTCGGTCGGGAAAAGCGCACGGGACCGCCTGCGGCGCCATCCTTGTCCCAATCATTGTCCTAATCGTTGTCGTTCTCCCATCGTTTTCATAATCCTTGTCTTAATCATTGTCGCTCTCCCATCGTTGTCCCAATCCTTGTCCTAATCGTTGTCGACGAAGATCGCGACAACGATAGAGACAACGATCCATTCGACAACGATTGCGACAACGATTGCGACAACGATCTGAACCCTGAACCCTTCTCCTCTCCATTGGCCTGCGGCGCGGCGAGGACGCCGCTGCCCTACCTCGCGCGAAGCGCCTTTCCTTAAACTGACGGTGATCGGTGCGGGCGCGAAGCAATCGGCAGCGCGAGCCTCTCGTCTTCGTCGTCGTCCTCGTCCTCGATCAACTGTGCCGATGGAAAACTCTTTCGTGCTGTTGGGATGCCCGTCCATAATCCGCCCTCAAAGCGGTGTCGCGCGGAATACCGCTTGTCTCCAAAATGGCTGGCGCGGCATCCCGAAGCCCTTCGTCTCGGCGGCAACTCTTTTCCCTCTCCGAACCTCCTCAAAGCGGCATCCCGAAGCCCTTCGTTCCGGCGGCAGCGTCTTGTAGTGCGGTGGCAAGCTGTATTCCACGCGACACCGCTTTTCCCGGCTTCGCCACGAATGCAGACCCTCGCAACGGCGTCGAGAGCCAGAATAGGCAAAAGTGCCTGAATATGAGATACGTTTGCCCTGCGGCTCTTTCCGTCAGCAATTCTAATTATGAGGCGATTGGGTCATCGGGGTCGGGGTCGGTATCGGAATCGGAATCGGAATCGGGGTCGAATTTCCGTTGGCTTTATCGATACCGATACCGACCCCGACCCCGACGCCGATGCTCCCATCTCCAAAATTGGAATTGCTGCTCTATCCGTGTTGACATCCGGCATGGATTATTGTGATATACGCGCATGCCTCACCTGACACTTCCACGTCTCGTCCACGAGCTGACCCCCGCGTTGTGGCCGGACGGCCGCCGCGCGCGCGATCTGACGCCGCTCTATATCGAGCGCTACCGGAGGCCGCGCACCACGCGACATCTGGCCGTCCATGCCTTCTGGGAGCTGACCGCCGTCATGGCCGGCGCGGAGACGCTCATCGGCCCTGTTTCCATGGAATTACAGCAGCCTGCGGTCTGCCTGATCCCCCCGGGCTACCGGCATGACGAAGTCCTGCACATGCCGGATATCCATCAGGCACGACTCATTGACCCGCCCTCGCGCGCGCACCGGCGCTGACACACAATCGAACCTGTTTGAACCCCATGGTGCAGCGCCATCGGGGGAATGAGGTTTGACGCGGGTTACGACGGGCCGACGGGCGTGCAGGGGAATCAGACGGGGGCTCCCCGTGCCGCACCGCAGCATTTCTTATGTTTCTTGCCGCTGCCACAGCGGCAGGGGTCGTTGCGGCCGATCTTGGGTTCCTCGCGCCGCGCCGGTTCGGGGCCGATGATCTTGCCATCCATGAACACCCAGACGCCGTCGTGCTTCTCAAACTCGGCCCGCTCGTGATGGTTGAAATCCGATTCCTTGACTTTGTAGTGGGCGACAAACTCAATCACCCCGGCCGTATCCTGTTCGCCGCCACCGGAGGTATCGAGGATCTCAATACCCGTCCACTCCGCCGACTTGGCCCACTTCTCGCTTCCCTCGACGTCAAACTCCTTGCGCACGCGCGCGCTCGAGGTCTGGTACAGGTAATTGATCGCGCCCATGGCGTAGGCCGAATAGCGCGAACGCATCAGCGCCACCGCCGTCGCCGGCCTGGCGCGATCGAGCAAATAGGGTTCGCAACAGTCTCCAAAGGGTTTGCCGCTGGCACACGGACAGAAATCGTTCATTCTGCTCTCTCTCTTTGTGTTCCATCGCTTAGAAAAGTCGTTTGATAACGCCGAGAATCCCCTGCTTCCAGGGCACACGGTGTGAAACGCCCGACGCCGCCTTGAACGTCTCATAGTGGTCGAGGTACCATTCATAATTTCGCACCAGCGCGTCGCGGTTGGAATAGATCGGCGCAAACCCCAACACCCGTTCCGCCTTCTCGATGCTCACAAACGAATCCTCGCTGGCCGTCTCGTAAACCCACTTGTAGAGCGGCGACAGGCGCAACGCCTCGAGGATGCGCAACGCCCAGATCACCGGGCGTGACGGGAAGCCGATGATGCGCCTGCCAAAACCGGCGCGATCCAAGACCGCCTGATAATCATGCTTCATCGTGGTGAAGACTTTGGCGCCGATGTTGAACGTGTCATTGACGACTTCCGGCTCCCGCGTCAGGCAGAGCCAGATCGCTTCGCACAAATCGTGCACGTCGAGCAACTGATACCGGTTGTTGCCGCTGCCGATCATCGGGAAATGCCGACCCTCGCGCGCCCAGTCGTAGAACAGGGCGAAAACGCCGAGCCGTTCGGGACCGATGAATGACTTCGGCCGCACGATGGGCACGCACATCCCCTGCCGCCGGTATTCCAGGCAGGTCTCTTCGGCGGCGATCTTGGCCCGCCCGTAGGGACCAACCCCTTGCAGCGTGTCGGTCTCCAGCAGCGGGTGGTGGTCGGGAATGCCGTAGACCGCCGTACTGGAGATGTGGACAAACCGACGCGCGCCGACCGCGCGCGCGGCCTCCAACACGTTGCGCGTGCCGTCAATGTCGGTGGAGATAATATCCGCCTCGGAATACAGCGGCAGCGCGGCGGCGGTATGCACCACCCACGTGGCGCCTTCTGCGGCGCGCGCGACAGCGGCGCGGTCCCGGATGTCGCCCGTGAAGCACGTGACGCGATCACGTTCCGGATAATCAAACGGGGCCACATCGAGCACCCGGATGTCCGTCATGCCCCGATCCAGCAGATTTCGCACCAGATTGATGCCGAGAAATCCGCTTCCGCCTGTGATCAGAATCCGTTCCGCCATGCCGTATCCTTGGTTTATCCCTATCCCATCGTGACTTCCACCCGATGCGTCTTGCCGTCTTTGAAGTCGGGCAACAGGGATCCGGCCACAGCCGTGCCGTCCACCGTCACCTGCGTGACGCCCTTGCTCACATGCGACGGATTGGTCACGTGAATGTCATACGTTGCGCCGCGGAACTTCCGCCGCACGCGGAACCCATCCCAGCTCTTCGGTATGCACGGATCGAGCAGCAACCCGTCATAATCGGGTTTGATCCCGAGGATGTACTGCGAGGCGGCGAGGAACGACGAGGCGGCCGTGCCCGTCAGCCACGAGTTCTTGGCCTCTCCAAAGCGCGCGGAATCAGGACCCGCGATCATCTGGGAGTAGACATAGGGTTCGCACCGGTGAATGTCGCTGATGGCTTCACGTTCGGCGGGGCAGATGGATCTGTAGTATTCCATGGCGGTATCGCCACGGCCGATGTTGCACTCTGCGATCGTCAGCCATCCCGTGGGCTGGCAAAAGATTCCGCCGTTCTCCTTGACGCCCGGGGGATACGACGTCATCTCACCCCAGTAGAAGTTGTATTTCGTGTAAGCCGGTTGCTGCAGCACGATTCCGTGCCGCGAGAAGAGCCGCTGCTTGACCGCGTCGAGCGCCTGCGCAAGCATCCCATTCTCCTTGCCGACTGAGGCCATGCCGATCCACCCGTGTGACTCGGCAAATATCTGTCCTTCGGCATTCTCCCGGGACCCGATCTTCTTGCCAAACCGGTCGAAGGCACGAACAAACCACTCGCCATCCCAGCCGTGCGCTATGATCGCGTCCTGCATCTCCTTCACAGCCGCTTCGGCCATCTCGGCGCGCTTCACATCGTTGCGATGCCGGGCCATGCGCGCAAATTCGCCAACCGCCCACACGAATTGTCCGGCGATCATCAGGCTCTCGGGCACGCTGCCAATCTCGTCCTTGAGATTCGCATGCGTGGCATCGCCCTGAAAGGTGTCGCCCGGCTGGATGCTCGTCATGATCAGGTTCAGACAATCGTTCCAATCCGCGCGCCCCACGAGCGGCAGCTTGTGCGGCCCGCGGTGTTCCATGATGTGGTTCACCGAGATCACCAGATGCTCGTAAAGGGTGGCGGTATCCTTGGGGTTGTTGTCGAAGGAGGCCTGTTCCGTCAGGATGGACCAGTCGCCGGTCTCCTTGATGTAGGTGGCCGTTCCCAGGATCAACCAGAGCGGATCGTCATTGAAGCCGACGCCGATGGTGGCGTTCCCCTTCTTGTCGAGCTGCTGGTACTGGTGATAGGTGGCGCCGTTGCGCCATTGAATTGCCGCGAGTTCAAGAATCCGTTCCCGCGACCGTTCGGGCGGCATGATGTGCACCGCGCCATACAGATCCTGACAGGCGTCCCGATAGCCGATCCCGCGCCCGATCCCCGTTTCGTAATACGACGTCGACCGCGCCATGTTGTAGGTGGTCACGCACTGGTACTGGTTCCAGGTGTTGATCATCATGTCCAGGTTGGCATAGGGCGTCTCCACCTGAAAACGGCCGGTCAGATCTTCCCATTCCGTGACGAGGGCCTTGAACGCCGCTTCTGAATTCCGGCGGTCGAGGTATTTCGTGATCGTGGGTTCCACATATTTCTTGTTGATCACGCCGGGGGCGCTGAACTTCTCGTCTTCCGGATTCTCGGCGTAACCCAGCAGGAAGTTGATCTTCCGGGTTTCTCCGGGTTTCAAGGTGATCTCCATGGCGTGTGAGCCGCAGGGATTCCAGCCGCAAGCCATGGAATTCCGGCTCTTGCCCGTCGTCACCACCTGGGGCTCGTGAAAGCCATTGTAGCGACCGAGGAAGGTCTCGGTGTCGGTGTCAAACCCGGCGATGGGCTCGCTCGTGGCGAAATAGGCGAAATGATTGCGGCGTTCACGGTATTCGCTGACATGGTAAATCGTATTGCCGACGACCTCCACCTCGCCGAGGTTCAGCGTCCGCTGCAGATTGGTGGCATCGTTGAGCGCCTCCCAGAGACAGAACTCCACGAAGCTGAACAGCGTTACGCGCTTCTCGTGGTCCCCCGTGTTGGTGACATCGGTCTCCCAGATCTCGGCGTTCACGTTGAAGGGGACGAAAAAGCGCGTCGACACGCGGATCCCGTCCTTCTCGCCGGTGATGACCGTGTATCCCAACCCGTGGCGACATTCGTAGGCATCCAGATCCGCCTTCACCGGCATCCAGCCCGGCGCCCAGCATTTTCCCGTCTCCGCGTCCCGGACATACAGATAGCGTCCCCCGGAATCCATGGGAATGTTGTTATAGCGGTAGCGCGTCAACCGCCGTTTCCGGGCATCCGTCATGAAACAATACCCGCCGCCTGAATTGGAGATCATCCCGAAGAAATTCTGTGTTCCCAGATAGTTGATCCAGGGCAGCGGCGTATCCGGGCGCTGGATCACATATTCCTTTTTCGCTTTGTCAAAATGGCCAAATGTCATGTACATCTCCCCTGACTGTATGGTACGGAACCCGACCGGGCTCAAACGGCGTATACATTACCCGATCCGGGCATCGAACGCAACAGGGTGTTTCGGGAAATCAGCAATTCTAATTTTGAGCACATCTGACAAGTCGAAATCGAAATCACTATCGCTATCGGGGTCGGGATCGAATTCCTTGCGTTCTCGTCGATTTCGGTCCCGATCCCGATTTGGATCCCGATAGCGGCTGCCCCGTGTTAGAATTGCTGCCTGCAAGTACAAGGCGAACGAAGGCGAACGCATCATAATTTCAGATCCTTTTTCCGTTTTGGCTCCGTTTTCTTACTCCTGAGAGCGGTATCCCGCGCGAAGCCGCTCTTTTTCACGTGCGCAACGCCTCAAACCGACGGAGATGAACCACGAAGCACACGAAGATCACGAAGACAAGGGCTGACCCCGAGTTTATAGAGTTTATAGGGGACACTCCTTTTATCATTCTAATGCCGGTTCACTTGGCGCAATTGAATTGGGCGAGAAGGAAATGGCACACAACGACGTGTCGAAGAGGTTTGTTCGGGGGCCGGTGCGCGGTAAATGCGGATTAAAGAGGCGAATTGTCCGTTTTCTGATATCACAAGCCGGATTGTTCCCGATTGATGGACATACCTCCGGCCGATGTCCAGCTCATGGATGTCTGTTTTTGCTGCAATCGGGGGCCCTGCGTGGTGCGCCCTCACCCGCCGGATGCCGCAATCGGCGCGAGGCGCAGGTCGCGGGCGGCGCAAAGTCCGCCCCAGGCCGCAAAACGGAGCGGACGAGCCCCGTCTTTGCGCTTGGGGCCGAAGTTGTCGCGGTGCAACCGGAAGACCTCGTTCACAAACGCCTTGCTGCCGATGGCCACGCCATCGCTGAAATAACGAACCCGGCACCGCAAGACGTCCTGCAACGGCAGTTCCCCGCGTTCCTTGACAATCTGTTCGACCTTCTTTGTGGAAATACCCGGCTGCAGCGCAGCACCGCTTTCAGTCAGTCCGCGCTCAGTCCCGGCCGTATAAACCATGAGCCTGTAACGTGTTGCAACCGAACGCCAATGCTCTTGGTTCGTATCGCCGAAGATCGCCGCCAGCCCTTCTCGGGCTCGCTTTTGACCCGCCACGGCCTCGCCGTAACCGCACCAACGATAGTCCTTGGGATCGCTCACAATCCCCGCGCGCACGGCATTGAGATCG
>Ga0268276_1001165_pt1 | contig 27155 bp, 21 predicted proteins | sample saktaG_4_FD_190145 | JGI IMG/M metagenome (GOLD analysis project Ga0268276, IMG submission 190145) | Saline water microbial communities from Sakinaw Lake, British Columbia, Canada - sak_2010_1_5_45m | ecosystem: Environmental > Aquatic > Non-marine Saline and Alkaline > Saline ...
TCAAAGAGCAGGTTTTTAGAATTTATGATTATGTTAGTAAGTTTTTATCCAATTCCGGTAAAATCTATGATTGTGAGTATGTTTTTTGAATTCTACCAATTTTACCTTTTTACGAGGTTGTCAAGTTATTATTTATGAAGTACTTGAGATAAAAATTTACCAGTGAATAAAAAATTAATCAATAAAATGAGAGGTACCCAATGAAAAACACGTTTGTGCTGTTAACCATTTTATTGCTTTGTGTAATCACGTATTCAAATGATGGATTAATCGCCTATTATCCCTTCAATGGTAATGCAAATGATGAGAGTGGGAATCAGAATCACGGTGAAGTAATTGGAGCAACACTGACGGCTGATCGATTTGGGAACGGGAATAGTGCCTATTATTTTGATGGCGTTGATGATTATATTGATTGTGGAAATTCAACTATACTTAAACCAGAATTTCCGATATCAATTTCAACCTGGGTAAACATTAAATCTTTAAATATTCCAGTTGGTATATTTCTTAATTGTACAGGTAATGCACGATATTATGGTGTCTTGTTATTTGTTCATGACAGTGGAAAAGTCACAACAAATTATGGTAATGCTGGAACCATTGGTCCTTACAGCAGAAGGTCCAAACAGGGTGATACTGTTCTATTTCTGAATAACTGGTATCATATTGTTACAATATTTAAAAATACTGATGAAATCGAAATTTTTGTGAATGGTCAGAATGATGGTGGTCATTATGATGGATATGCGTCTTCTATGGAGTATGATACCGACGGTTCCGGTAATATTGGACGATTCGTGAATTCGACTACCAATGTCCCAAATTATGCTAATACCATTTTAGATGATATTTGTTTATATAATTATTCTCTTTCAGACGCGGAGATAGATTCTCTTTATCATCGAGGTGGCTGGTGGCCGGTGGAAGAGGAGCCTGAACTCTTGGCTTATTATCCCTTTAATGGTAATGTGAATGATGAGAGTGGGAATCAGAATCACGGTGTAGTGATCGGAGCGACGCCGACGGCTGATCGCTTTGGGAATGAGAATAGTGCCTATTATTTTGATGGTATGGATGATTATATCGAAATTGAAGACACACCTCAACTACGTCTGAACGATACAGACTACACTATTGAGTTTTGGGTTAATCCTTATACCCGAAATTCAAGTTACCATAGTTCGATTCTTTCCAAGCGGATTAAGGTGGTAAATTACAGTGGTTACATTATCACTATTACCGGTAGTCAGCATGAATTAGGTATCGGGAAACCATTTTTTATACTAAGCGGAGGAAGAGATCCTCTTTCAGTTGGAGACAGGGTAATTCCTTTGAACCGGTGGACTCATATTGCTTGGGTTTATTCAAAAGATGATATGTTAATTAAGACATATATTGATGGCAAAATCGATACTTTTGAAGAAAACTTCCCTCAACCTAACAGTGAAATAAGTGAAAAATTATTTATCGGTGCTGATGTGGATGGATATCCATATAATTTTAATGGAAAAATTGACGATATTGGAATTTGGAACAATGCATTAAATGTGGAGCAGATCGATTCTTTGTACCAAATCGGAGATTGGCAAAATAGGTTTCAAATTTCTTCAATAATTGATGTGCCAGAAGATCAAGGAGCCTGGGTCTATGTGAATTGGTACGCCAGTCCTCTTGATACCGGAAGGATTACTCAATATGGAGTCTGGGAGGAAAATCCTGAAGGGGAATGGGTATCACTTGGAAATGTTCCGGCAATTCAGGAAGAGCATTATACATACCTGGCTCATACTTTTCATGATCTATCAATCGATGGAATTTATTGGAGCAAATTTAAGGTTACGGCACATACCATAGACCCAAGTATTTTTTATACATCGGAAATTGATTCGGGATATTCAATCGACAATATTATACCAAATATTCCTGAGGGACTGATCGCTAGTATTACCGAAGGCAATACCGTAGAACTCGGTTGGGATCAATCCTTTGATGAAGATTTTAATTTTTTCAGAATATACCGTAGTCAGGAACCGGATTTTGATCCGGCTGATCCATATCTGATAGAGGAAATTGTAAATAATACATGTAAGGATACAAAAGTCGAACCAGGTCAGACTTATTATTATAAAGTATCCGCAATCGATATTCATGGTAACGAGAGTCAATTATCTGAAATGGTTGAGATTGTTATCCCACAGGTGGGCATTAATGAATCGTTAGACTTACCCTCTGAGTTTTCATTATTTCAGAACTACCCTAATCCGTTTAACCCTTCTACGACCCTCAGATATGATCTTCCAAGGGAGTCAACCGTTCAATTATCAATCTATAATTTAAATGGATACCTGATACAGACATTGATAAACGCAAAACAAAATGCCGGTAGGTATTCTGTTGTTTGGGATGCTTCAAACCAGCCGTCAGGAGTTTATCTGTATAAAATCCAGGCAGGAGATTTTCAAGAAATTAGAAAGTGCCTACTGGTTAAATAATTATATAAGTCAGGTTTTACTCTAACGAATGTGGATTTTCTAGCCTCAATCTCTGGAGCATATTAATCGTATCATCCAGTGATTTTGAGTTGACCAGTTGATTCCGGATTTCGGAGGCATTCGGAAATCCATGGATATAATGGCGATAATATTTTTTCATAATGCGATTGACATGGTCGTCATCCGCATATTGTTTTTCACGAGTGATATGGTGAATACACATATCAAGTTTTTCTGATAAATCCGGTTCGTGATAGTTGGTATGTCCTTCAAAGAGATGATTTACCTGTTCAAATATCCATGGATTACCGATTGCTGCCCGGCCAATCATTACAGCGTCGCAGCCGGTTGATTCTTTCATCCGTAAAGCATCTTCGGGAACTTTGATATCACCATTGCCAATTACCGGGATGGAGAGCATATTTTTAATTTCTGCGATCATGTTCCAGTCGGCGGTGTTACGATAACCATCCGAGGCAGTTCTGGGATGAATCGTCAGGGCTTTGACTCCGGCATTTTCAAGGATTTGCGCGACTTCTAGTGCAACAATCGACTGATGGTTCCACCCGGAACGTATTTTTGCCGTCACCGGCGTTTTAACCGCCTTGACGACACTTCGGGCAACCGATTCAAGCAGGTCCAAATCCTTTAAAAGTGCTGACCCGGCATTTTTCTTCACAACCTTTCTGACAGAACAGCCAAAGTTCAGATCAATTATATCGGGATTATAACGATCTTCGATTATTTTTGCAGCTTCTGCCATTGATTTGGGGTTGTGCCCGAATAGCTGTATTCCGATGGGACGTTCGGCTTCAATGAATTGCAGAAAGTTAAAGGTCTTTTGGGATTCCCGTATAATCCCTTCCGAACTGACAAACTCAGTAAAGACAAAACCTGCCCCCATTTCTTTGCATAATTGACGAAAGGGAGAATTTGTATAGCCGGCCATTGGAGCAAGAAAAACGGGTGATTTTATTGAGATACTATCGATTATCATAAATTAAATATAGCAAAGTTCCCGTTGATCGACCAGTTCATTAAGTAATGATAAATATGTGAAAAAGAATTGACATTCATAAGAATTATCGCCAAATTCCACAGGTTTTTTTTAAGGAGTTCAATATCATGTCAAAAGTATGTGAAATATGTGGCAAAAAGCCAATCTACGGAAACAGTGTCAGTCATGCTCATAACAAGACCCGGCGCCGTTGGGAGCCGAACTTGAAAAAAATGAGAATTGACCTGAATGGTTCCATTCTTACTGCTAAAGTTTGCACCTCATGTATAAAAAGTGATCACGTGAAGAAAGCGGTTTAAGATTTTCTCATTTGGAAAGAGAAGAGCCCCTGTAAAAACAGGGGCTCTTTTTTTATCAGATGTGGAGAGAGAGTTACTTATTCATCATCTTTCGCAGGATAGCCGGAATGTTTCTGTCGTTCACATCGGTCACATTTTCAACAAGGCTTTTTTCATCATCCTGAAATGCGATTTTCAGTTTTGATTCAGGGTAATAGTCGGACTCATATGATGTCTGATCATTGTTGCTGTTTCCTGTTGATGATGCTATTTCTTCAGCAAAAAGCTCATCCTTTGGTGAAATGATCACGGATTCGTTTTCCCGGAATCGCGGCCTGGAAGATCCATTGAAACCGGTTGCAATAACGGTAATCATGATTTCATCTGTCATATTTTCATCGATGACAGCGCCAATAATAATATCCGCATCACTTCCAGCTTCTTCAGTGATAATTTTGCATGCTTCATCAACTTCAAACAGATTTAGATCCGGGCCGCCGGTAATGTTGATTAATAGCCCATTAGCGCCACTGATGCTCATGTCATTCAATAGAGGACTGGAAATCGCCTGCTGGGCGGCAAGTACAGCCCGTTCATCGCCGGTAGCCAATCCGGTTCCCATTATAGCATCACCCATATTTTTCATAATCGTTTTAATATCGGCAAAATCAAGATTGATTATACCGTGCCGGTTAATCAGATCAGAGATGCCCTTTGTGGCCTGATACAGCACACTGTCAGCGGTTTGAAAAGCCTGACGAATGGAGGTTTTTCGATCGACAATACTTAATAAGCGCTGATTGGGGATGGTGATTAACGTATCCACATTTTCTCGTAGTTCACGAATACCTTCTTCAGCACGCTGCATGCGTTTCGGACCCTCGAAATGAAAGGGCTTAGTAACAATTCCCACTGTCAGACAGCCTTGCTCTTTGGCTAATTTGGCGATGAGCGGAGAAGCGCCTGTTCCGGTGCCACCGCCCATACCGGCCGTGATAAATACCATGTCGGCGCCGTTTATTGCATTCGATGCCGGCTGGCGATCTGCTTCCATAGCCATTCTTCCAACCTCTTTTACAGCACCAGCGCCAAGGCCGCGGGTTAAATCTTTTCCAATCTGGATTTTTGTCGGGGACAGATTATTGTCCAAATCCTGTGCATCGGTGTTTATTGCAATGAAATCTACACCGGTTAAACCGGATTCAATCATCCGGTTTATTGCGTTGCCGCCACCGCCACCGACTCCGATGACTTTTAATTTTGCTTGTTGGTTCGCTAAATCGTCAAACTCAAATAACATACTTTCCTCCACATTTTATTTTTTACAAGATATTTTCAGTGATATTTTTTAGCCACTTCCAGGCTTTTGTCAGCCATGCGTCGGAAGCGGATGAATGAATGTGATTGGTTGATTTATCTTTCAGGGCGAATCGCAGCATTCCGATAGCTGCAGCATATTTGGGATTGTTTAACTCATCCTCAAATCCGGTATAGCCGGTGGGAAATCCAATTCGGGCCGGTATCTTAAAAATCGACTCAGCCAGTTCTTCACAACCTTTTATCAAAGCTCCGCCGCCGGTCAAAATCACCGATTGGATTGACGTTAGCGGTATATCGGCTTTTTTGGATTCCATAAAAGCTTCCCGTAAGATTTCTTCCATCCTCGGCTCGATATATTCAGCCAGTTTTAACAGAGGAATTTCCCGGGCCGGCCGGTTTCCGATACTGTCGATTTTAATAATTGCTTCTTTATCGACATATTGTGTAAAACTGTAGCCATGATTTTTCTTAATTTTTTCAGCATACTCCTGGGGAATCCGCAAAAGATAAGCAATATCGCTGGTTACCAGATGATCACCAAAATTCACGACACCGGTATGGTGGATTCCGCCTTCGGAATAGACGATTACATCGAGAGTCCCGTTCCCAATATCAATCAGGATTGAGCCGGATTCTTTTTCATCAGGCGTCAGGACACTTTCTGAGGAGGCTAATGAATGCAGGATGAAATTGATAACCGACAATTCCGCATTTTTAAAGCAGCGTGTCAGGTTTGAAGCGACGGTTGTACTGTAAGTTGTGATATGAACTTTGACTTCAAGCCGACGTCCAAGAAGATTAATTGGATTTTTGATGCCGCACTGCTCGTCCACAACGAATTCCTGGGGCATCACATGCAGAATTTGACGATCGACCGGGAGGGGGACGGCACGGGTATGTTCGATGACCCGATCGATATCTTCTTTTTCAATTTCCCGGGCTTCGCCAATTCCACTTCGGGCATCCCGGGATATCGCAATCAGGCCCTGGGTGTTCATACTGCGTATCTGATCGCCGCTGATACTGGCAAAACAATTTGAAACAGTGGTTCCGGCCATGGTCTCGGCAGCATTGACCGCCTGGCTAATCGTATGACTCAGCTCCTCAATGTTGACGACAGCGCCTTTTTTCAATCCTTTGGTTCCGACAGTTCCATATCCTTTAATAACAGGAATTCCGGTCTCGGAATTTAATTCTGCAATCAAAGCACAGGTTTTACTGCTTCCGATATCTACACTGGTAATAAAATGATTTCGCATCTTCATTAATTATATCCTATGATCGTCTCTCTTTTGCGACAATTTGTTTGTTCCAGCGAAGATCAAGATACTGATAATCGCTTAAATGCCGTTTCCCGTTAAGTCGGGTTTGAAAATTTGCCAGTATATTTAATTGTTCAGGCAAACTTTTATTTCCTAAATAAATAGGGGTTCCGCTTTTAACTGTATATAAAATAAAATTATTGTCATTCCAGTGGCGGATTTCCGATATTTCCGAATACAGCTCCGGCGCTGCATTTAAGGTGCCGCTAATGACTTGGATAATTTCCTGAACGGATTCGTTAGGGATGTAATATCCGGGAAAATAATCCAGCGAATCGCTTTCAAAACCGGATATCACCGGTAAATTTGTCCCCAGTGACTGTTTGGGCATTGGCAGCACGATTCCTTCAGCATCGACCAGAAACAGATCCTTATGGCTAATGTAACAGATGGGAACACGCTCACTGATAAGAATATTAACATTGCTGGGAAAATCCCGGCTGACAGCAGCGGCTCTGATATAAGGATTTGTCTCAAGTTGCCGCTGGATTGAAGCCAAATCCAGAAATTTAATGCAGGTATCCAGTTGAATATTAGCAATCTGCAGGATTTCATAGTCCGTTAAAATTGTATTACCCTGTATATTGACTTGGGTAACATCAAAGACTTCCATAAAGCTGCACCAGGAATTTGATCCCTGAATCAGCAAAACAAAAAGAACCGAAACCAGAATACCAGTTCCGATCCGACAGATGACTTTGAATGGTGGGAATTTGTCATTTTGTTCTGTTTTCATAATATTTCATAATTTCTTACAGGTAACACAGGGCTCTCAATTTGAACCATAAGATATATTATCCGGGAATCCGGATTAATGAGCCAGCTATGTCTATGGTTGCCCCCCGTTACTATTAAGAGCCCTGCTTGACACCTGTGCAAATCTGTTAAATTAATCTTAATCACCGTCAATTATTTCCTTTTGAATATCACCAAGTATTGAATTCACATCCCCGGCGCCTAATGTGATGATCATATCACCGGGTTTATATAACGAACGAATTAAAGCGGGAACTTCGGAAAGTTTGTGAATAGAATGAACGTCCGGAATGCCTTTTGTCCGGAGGATATCCTCAATTAATTGACTGGAAACTCCGGGAATTGGTTTTTCCCGTGCCGGATAGATGTCCAAAATGACAATCACGTCAGATAATTCCAATTCTTCTGCAAATCTTTTATATAATGCCTGTGTACGGCTGTAAAGATGCGGTTGAAAAATCGCTATTACCCGCCGGTTCCAGCCCTGTTTGGCAGCATTGAGTGTTGCTTTAATTTCGCTGGGGTGATGAGCGTAATCGTCAACGAGCATTATATCGTCATTCTGAAATACAATCTCAAATCGTCGGTGCACACCGCCAAAAGATTCAATAGATTGTTTAATAGTATCGAAATCGATGCCATATTCCATACTGATCGAAATCGCTGCCAGAGCATTCTGGATATTATGGCGACCGGGAATTGGTAAATGAATATTACCAAGTATCTCGTTGTAATGGAATACATCAAAGCTGCTTTCGGAATGATGCAGGAGAAGATTCCTGGCATTTATTGCCGTCGCTTCATTTAAAGAGTAGGTTTCAACGGGGACTGTCAGGATAGGAAGAATAGACCGATTGTGTATGTCATCTAAATTAGCAATTACTTTTCCATAAAAAGGAATTCTATTTGCGAATCGTGCAAAGTCTTTTGTCAAATTGTCCATGTTACCATAGATTTCAAGGTGTTCTTCGTCGATAGTAGTGATCAGGATATGGGTGGGGTAAAGTTGCAGAAATGAGTAGTCGTACTCGTCGGCCTCGACAATAATTGTATCTCCTGAGCCAATTCGTACATTCGTATTCAGACCTTTGATGACGCCACCGGAGATGATGATCGGATCACGACCTGCTTCTGTAAAAATGTGTCCAACCAGGGAAGTAGTCGTCGTTTTTCCATGAGTGCCGGAGACAGCAATGCTGTTTGGCCTGGCCCGTAATATTTCGCCCAGCATTTTTGCCCGCTTAACTACCGGGATTCCCAGCTCCCGGGCTTTCAGCAGTTCGGGATTATCTGCATTTACCGCAGATGTATACACAACAGCGTCGGCATTTTTTAGATTTTCACGATGGTGGCCGATAAAAATCCGGATACCGCTCTTTTCGAGCCGGGCGATGTTATCTGAATATCGGGCATCGGAGCCGGTGATTTTAAAACCCCAGTGGTGTAACAACTCGGCAATACCGCTCATTCCGATACCACCGATCCCAATAAAATGGATATTTTTAAGTTTACCGAACATCTTCAACCATGATTTTTAAAATATCGTCCACAATTAATTTTGCTGAATCCAGCCTCGCCAGTTGTTTTGCATTTTTAGACATTTGAGCCAGTTTTGATTTATTTTCAATGAGTACCTGGAGTGAAATTTCCAGCAGTTCCGATTCGAGATTTTTCTGTAGTACTACGATGGAAGCACCTTCTTTTTCCATGATTCGGGCATTGATTTCCTGGTGATTTCCGGCGGCTGAGGGAAGGGGAATCAGGATTGAGGGCTTACCATACAAGCAAAGCTCAGCAAGTGTAAGGGCTCCGGCGCGGGCGATAATGATATCGGCGGCTGAGTAAGCAATTCCCATTTCATGAATGAATGGAGTAACCTTGACATTTGGATTTTCAACAAAAAGATATTTGATATCTTCATAGTCATGCTGGCCGGTTTGCCAGATAAACTGACATTTTGATTTTGCCATAAAAGCATTTAAATGTGTTATCCAGTAATTATTGATAGCACGAGACCCCTGGCTACCACCAAATATGAGGACAGTTGGAAGATTATTTTTTAATTCAAAAAACCGGATTCCCTGTTCTCTGGAAACATAGTTCAAAGACCGCCGCAGCGGGGTTCCGTAACAGATGATATCTTTTAGATACTCCCTGGTATCTTCAAAAGATGAATAGACCCGTTTCGCATGTTTGCTCAACATGCGGGTTGTTTTCCCCGGGAAAACATTCTGTTCATGCAGAAAAATGGGAATTTTTAACATTGCAGCAATTCGTAACGGTGGGCCCGATGTATAACCACCGGTTCCGATAGCCAGGTCCGGTTTAAAGCGCTTTATAAGGATAAATGACTGAATAAGACTCACAATCAGACGCACCGGGAACAGCAGATTGATCAGAATATCACGGCTCGTAAAGCCACGCTGGAACCCGCGAATCCAAATACTTCGAAACGGGTAGTCTTGGTTGCTTAAAACAGAAGATTCCAGACCTCTTTCCGTACCGATAAACAGAAAATCAAAGGTAAATTCCTCCTTTGCTCGGCACTTTAATTCTTCCATTAAAGCAATAGCAGGGAAGAGGTGTCCACCGGTTCCGCCACCTGTGACCAGAATTTTTAAATGATGTTGTTCGTTTGCTTTACCCATGAATTGTAACCAGTCTTAAAGGTTTTTCTTTTTCGATCATTGTCTTGGAAATGTTCAATAGAATTCCAATACAGGCAAAATTGTACAGCATGGTTGAACCGCCATAACTCAGAAAGGGAAGTGGCAAACCGGTAACCGGTAAAAGTCCCGTTACGACGCCGACATTGGCCAGAACATAGGAAAACATGCTGATTGACAAACCGATACCTAGAAGATTTCCGAATACTGTTGGGGATCTGAATGATATCTGAATACTACGAATAAATAATCCGAGGAATAGAATTAACAGAAAAATGGCTCCGATGAACCCAAATTCCTCACCGGCTACTGAAAACACAAAATCCGTATGAGGCTCGGGCAGAAACAGATTTTTCTCGACACTACCGGCCAGACCACGTCCCCAGAAACCGCCATTTCCAAGGGTAATTAACGATTGATTAATTTGATATCCGGCACCCTGGATATCGGATCCGTCACTGAAAGCACTTAAAATCCGTTTGAGTTTATAAGGTGACCTGATGATAGTGATAACAGAAAACATGACAAATAATCCGGCAAACGGGGACAGATAAATGAGTTTAGTACCGGCAATTATCATGATTACAATTCCCAGGGCAGCAATGACCGCGCCAGTGCTGAAATCAGGTTCAATTACAACTAAAATAACGATGATTGACATGACAAATGCCGGAGGAAGAAATCCTTTTTTAAAATCATCAATCTCGTCCTGATGTCGTTCGTAGAAGGAAGCCAGATATAGGATTACCGAAAATTTAGCCAGCTCTGACGGTTGAAATCTAAATGGTCCTAATTGCAACCATCGGGCCGTCAAAGAATTTCCTGATCGGTTCAGAATGAGGGTCAAAACCAACATGACAACAGAGAGTATTACAAACCAGAAGGCCAGGTTTTTCAGATGGTTAAAATCTAATTTAATGAAAACAAGTCCGACCACAAATCCGGCAATTATTCGGATAAAATGACCTCTCATATAGTATCCGGGATCGTTAAATTTCGCGGCTGCCAATGATGAACTGGCGCTGTATTGAATCACGAAACCAATTCCAATCAGGATGATTGTTATCATAAAGAACAGCTGGTCGATTGATTGATAGTATCTGGATTTCATTTACGATCTTCGGTTATTGATAAGACGATTTCTTTAAAAACTCTTCCACGATGCTCGTAATTTTCAAACATATCGAAACTGGCACAGGCCGGTGCAAGTAAAACAACATCTCCGGCTTGTGCGATATGCGTGGCGTCATTTATAGCGTTTTCCATCGAATCCGCGTATGAATATTCAATGATATTACGAATGACCGGTTCAATTTTTGAGGCGGCCTCGCCAATAAGTAACACATGCTTCACATGCTCTTTCAAAAAGGGTAATAGAAGTGAAAAATCCGAGTCTTTGTCCCGGCCACCGAGGATGATTATCACGGGTCTATCGAAACTTTTCAACGCATATTTGACAGATTCGACATTGGTTGCTTTGGAATCATTATAATAATCGACTCCGCGGATAGTTCTGACGTATTCGAGACGGTGTTCAATTCCACTGAAATTTGTCAGCACTTTAATGATATGGTCTTTTGAAATATTATAATGCTGAGTGACATTTAAGGTTGCCAATATATTCAGCAGATTGTGTTCACCAAGTAATTTGATATTTTTCCGGTTTAGATATTCCTGACCATTCTTTGTCAGAATGGAAACCAAATCAGTTTTGAATTGCATGCCGGGATTATCATCCAGACCAAATGCTCGTTTTTGCGGGAGCAGCGGCAAATTGTTACTTAATAGAATATCGTCTGAAAAATAGACAAACAAATCATTTTCTGTCTGATTCAGGCTGATATTTAATTTTGCTCTTAGATACAGGTTAATGTTATGGTCATAACGATCCATGTGGTCGTCCGTGACATTTAAAATAATCGCAACGTCCGGGTGGAAATGAATGATTCGTTCCAGCTGAAAACTACTCATTTCCAGGATAAATACTTTCGGTTTTTCAGCATCTTTTACGGCCTGAGGAATCAGTGAAGAGAAGGGAATTCCGATATTGCCCCCACAATAGGCGTCATATTGGCTGTCCTTAAATATCTCATAGATAAGAGTCGTGGTTGTCGTTTTACCATTTGAACCGGTTACAGCAATCAAGCCGGCGTCGGGCATGAACCAGTATGCCGCTTCAATTTCGCTCACAATTGGGATTTCTGCCGCTTCAATCTGCTGTACAATTGGGGCAGTCGCCGGTATTCCGGGGCTGATAACCACAAGGTCGGATTGAAGAATCGACTTGCTGTGTTCTCCGAATTCAGTTTTAATATTTAGGGAGTGCAATTTCTGTTTCTGAGGCGCAGTAAACGTGATCTGTCTGGAATCAGACAGCAGGACGTCAGCACCATTTTGGGCCAGGAGTTGAGCGATTGTAATGCCGCTTCGCCCGGCACCCAGGACGCTGATTATTTTCCCTGTAACATTGATTGGTAATGTTGATAAATCGATCATAATATTTTGAAACTGCTTAAACTTAAAATTGCCAGCAAGATTCCGATGATCCAGAAACGGATAACTATTTTACTCTCATCCCAGCCCTTCATTTCAAAATGATGATGCAAGGGGGCCATCAGAAAAACCCGTTTACCGGTTCCGGTTTTCTTTTTTGTATATCTAAAATAGGTGATCTGCATTAAAACAGATGCAGTTTCAGCTACAAATACTCCGCCGAGCAGTACAAAAAGAATCTCTTTTTTTAGCAGGATTGCAATTGTCCAGAGCGCGGTTCCCATGGATAATGAACCGGTATCGCCCATGAAAACCTGGGCCGGTTTACTGTTATACCACAAAAATCCGAGAATTCCTCCAGTGAATGCGGCACAGAATACCGTCAATTCACCGGCGCCGGGGAGGTATATAGTGTTCAGGTAATGACTGAAATCGTTCCGTCCGGAAACATAGGATATCACTGCAAATGCCAATGCCGCAATTCCCATCAATCCGGAGGCCAGACCATCGAGACCATCGGTAAGATTTACAGAATTGGAGCCGGCGGTCAATACAAATACAATAAAGGGTATATAGAGCAGCCCCAGATTAATTTCCAGGTTTTTGAAGAATGGTACGGATGTCAATCCCCGGACCGCCTCAAATTCAGGAGCAAAATAGAGATAACTACCAATAATAAGTCCCAAAAGTATCTGTCCGGTGAGCTTATAGCGGGCGATCAGGCCTTTTTTATATTTTTTTATTACTTTTAAATAATCATCGAGAAACCCAATTGCGCCCATCCAAAGTGTGGCAAGCAGTACCAGCAGGATGTAGGTGCTTTTTAAATTGGCCCATAACAGGACAGGGATCACGACGGAAAAAATCATAATAATTCCGCCCATTGTCGGTGTACCTTTTTTGGACAGGTGAGATTGTGGACCGTCATCGCGAATTGTTTCACCGATTTGATATTTTTCCAGCAGTTTTAAAAAGAATGGGCCGATGATAAAACTAATGAGTAATGCCGTAATGGCGGCCATTGCTGCCCGAAATGTGATATACTGGAAAAGATTAAAACCACTGATATACTTTTTTAGGGGAACAAGAAGATGATAAAACATTTACTGAGTAATCCCTTCTATAATTTCTTCCAGTTTATTGCCCCGTGACCCCTTTACCAACAAGGTATCATCCGGTCGTATTTCATCTATGAGAGCAGCGATCAGATCACTTTTCTGATGAAAATGCCGGGATTCTGTTTTTCCGACCTTTTGAACGGTATCGTGGGTTTTTTGAGTCAGCGGGCCGTAAGCAAATAACAGATCGATAGCTGCACTAGAAATAATCTGACCGATTTCCTCATGGCAAGCATGAGACAGTTCACCTAACTCAAACATGTCGCCAAATACAAACAGGCGTCTCCCCGGAACAGCGATTTTTGAAAATGTATTGATAGCCGCCTTGGTACTGTCGGGGTTGGCATTATAGGCGTCATTGATAATCCGGCAACGCTTTGTCTGTTGTATATTGAACCGCTGGCTGACGGAATCAAAGGATTCCAGTGCATCTACAATATCAGGAGTATCAACGGAATATGTCTTTCCAATAGCGGCGGCGGCCAGGGCATTCTGGGCCATGGCATATCCGGGAACTTTCAATGTGATCCGGAGCTCATTATTAATAATGAGTGAAGCGCAGCCATTATGATCGTAATTGTTGATTTTCCCGGTGAAATCGGCATTTTCGATATCGATACCATAGGTAATTTGTTGGGTTTGCGGATTCATATGCGGGATGAGTTCGTCATTCAGATTGATAAAACTGGTGCCGGCCTCATTCAACGCATCAAATAACTCCCGCTTGGCTTTGGCTACCCCTTCTTTTGAGCCGAAGAATTCCGTATGACCATAGCCGATATTGGTGATTAATCCTGCTGTCGGTTGGCACAGTTCACACAGAAAAGCGATCTCTCCGAAATGATTAGTGCCAAGCTCCAGTACGCTGAATGTGTGTTCACTTCGCATTTTCAATAGAGTCAGGGGGAGCCCCAGATGATTATTCAAATTACCCGAAGTGGTATGGAGTGTGTATTTTTTCTGAAGAATTGCAGAACACATGGCGCGGGTTGTAGTTTTTCCATTTGTGCCGGTTATGGCCAGAACCGGTATATCAAATTGGTTACGCCATTTTTTGGATAATTCCTGTAGCGCTTTTTCCGGTGATTTCACGATCCATAACGGACGACCGGTGATGCTGTTCTGACTGGCCCATTCTTTTGAAACAACACAAAGTGCGGCGCCGTCCTCAATTGCTTTGAAAACAAACCGATGCCCGTCCGTATTTTCGCCGGGCAATGCAAAAAACATCGATTCCCGGGATACTTTCCGGCTATCAATAACAACATCGGAAACTGTTGAATTGAAATTCACCAGTTCACCCAGTCCGGTTCGTCGTATAAAATCGGCACTGATCATTTGTTTCCAAGCAATTTGTTTACAATCATAACGTCACTGAACGGGTATTTTATTCCCTTTATCTCCTGATAATCTTCATGACCTTTTCCGAGAATTGCGACAATATCATTCAGTCCGGCATTTTCAACAGCAAATTCGATAGCCTGTTTTCGGTCGACTATTTTTTTGTAAGTCTGATTCGACTCGAAACCGGCAATCACATCATTGATAATCGTTTCCGGTTCTTCATGACGAGGATTGTCGGTCGTGACGATGACAATGTCAGAAAGCGATGCGGATGCTTTAGCCATTTGTGGGCGTTTGGTTTTATCACGGTTTCCACCACAACCGAAAACGGTGATCAGTTTTCCATCAACCGGAACAATATCACGTAAGGCGGTAAGAACATTTACAATCGCATCGGGAGTGTGAGCATAATCGACAAATACCCGTGGAAATCCGGGCCTGGATATTTCCTGAAGCCGACCGGGTATATATTGGATTTTACGTAATGCATCGGTAATATGATTTGCTGTAATTCCCGAACAAATGGCACCCCCGGTTGCCGCCAGGATATTGCTCAGATTAAATCGTCCGGAAAGTTTTGTTTCAATGGGAATTTGATCACCGCTGAATAGTATTTTTCCTGAGATGCCGGTCTGGTACTCAGCATCGTTGTTCCAATTGAAATCGGCTTTCTGATTCAGACCGTAAGTATATAATGTTGAATGTCCGGTGGTATTAAATGCCGGTGCATATCTGTCATCAAGATTGGATAAACGATATCCATCAGGTTTTATAATCTCAAAAAGTCTCTTTTTTGCAGCCATGTAATTCTCAATATCACTATAGAAATCCAGGTGGTCCTGGGATATATTCGTAAATATACCAACATAGAATTCAATATCGTCAACCCTGTTCAGTGAGAGGGCGTGGGCCGATACTTCCATAGCGACGAGTTCAATACCATCAGCAACCATATTTGCTAATATTTCCTGAATCTGAATCGAATCCGGCGTGGTCAGGTTCAATGCATAAAATTGATCATTGATAGAATATCCAAGTGTGCCAATCGTGCCTCTGGATTTATTCGCCGACTTGAATATTTGATTCAAAAGATAGACAGTTGTTGTTTTTCCGTTAGTTCCGGTAACACCGATTATTTTCAGATGTTTGGAAGGATGGTCATAATAATTGGCCGCAACTGTCGATAGCACGGCACGGCTGTTCTCAACGATAATTTGCGGGACTGAAAGATTCTCGGTGTATTTTTCGGCTACAATTGCGATGGCTTTATTGGTTACTGCCTGGTGGATGTAATCATGACCATCAGCCTGAATTCCATGAATTGCAAAAAACAGATCGCCTTGCCGGACATCCCTGGAATTATTCTTGATTGATTCAATTCTATCCGGGAGAACCCCAAAGAGCTTGAAATCAATGTTTTCCAGTAATTTTGTAATCTGTTTAGTCAAACTGAATCTCTCTTGGTTGTAACACAATCCGGCAATCGGTATTAGTACTAATAATTGTGTTCTTAGGTGGATACTGGGACACAACCACACCGTTGCCATTTATATCCGGATCAACTCCCAGTGTCTGAAGAATGGCAATCGCCTGCCTAAGTGTTTTGCCTTTTAAATCAGGCATCTGTTTTGAGTATTGATAGGAAGATAGCTGAACCCGTGAATTATTTGGCGCGATCGTGACTGTCCGGTATGAAGGTTCCTGTTTTTCAGAATTGTATTCCGCGATATTAATATCCGGAGCCTGAAAACGATCTTCGGGGAAGAAGAGGTCATCTGAAAGATTTACGATTCTGGCAAATACATCCCGTAATATAGGCGCAGAGACATTTCCACCGGTATGCTCGATACCTTTTGGATTATCTACCACGATAACACAAAGGAGTTTCGGATTATTCGCCGGGAAAAAACCCACAAAAGTGGCAACATAATCTGTCTGACTGTAACCGGTCTCAGTGACTTTTTGAGCAGTTCCAGTTTTTCCGGCAATGGCCATTCCGTTAATTTCGGCTTTCAATCCTGTACCACTTTGAACAGTCAGCCGTAATAATTCCCGCATCGTCTGCATGGTTTCAGAAGATGCAACCCGTCGGATGTATTGCGACTTGTTTTCGTAAAGCGTAATCCCGTCTTTGGTTTGGATCGATTTTACCAATTGTGGTTTTATAAGATAACCGCCATTAGCGATAGATGCATAGGCATAAGCCAGCTGCAAGGCCGTAACGCAGATACCATGGCCGATGGCAGCCTGGGCCAGTGCTAATTCACCCCATTCCTTTAATGGATGAATAATACCTTCCTGTTCACCGGGAAACTGAATATCGGTCTTCATGCCAAATCCGTACCGACGGGCATAATTAAATACTTCGTCCCTGCCAATTTTCTGTGCAACCTTGATAGTGCCCACATTACTGCTTTTCTTGATGACTTCAGCAAAGGATAATTGATTGTATTTTTTATGATCATGGATGATATGTTTGCCAACTGAAATATGACCGTTTTCACAGTCAATAATGTCTCCAGGCTGAATCCTGTTTCTGTCAAATGCAGCGGTAGCGGTGATTATTTTAAATGTTGAGCCCGGTTCGAAAATATCTGTAACTACCCGGTTTATCTGAGAAGAAACCGGGTAGTTCATTGGATTATTCGGGTCAAATCCAGGGATAGTTGCCATACCCAGTATCTCACCATTTTGGGGATTTATAATAATACCCATGGCTTTATCGGCATCATGATTAGTGAATGCATTCATTAATTCTTCGTACAGAATTGTCTGATATTCATAATCAATAGTAAGTGTGATATCATTTCCATCAGTAGATTCCTGATAGGGTAAATCCGGACGGTTATTCAGCCGACCCCAGCCGTCTTTTAGTGTAATTTGCCAGCCTGGTGAACCGCAAAGGTAAGGTTCGAGCTCCTTTTCCATACCGACGATACCATGGTTGTCAGTGTCCGTAAACCCGATCAGTTGCCCGGTTAGTTCTCCAAAGGGATAATTGCGTTGAATCCGCCGTTCAACGGCAAATCCGTTATGATATTGATATTTATCCAGAAACGCTTGAATTTCGTTATTAGGGAGGTTCCGTTCGAGTACAATGTAGGTACGATCGGATTTCAAGGCTTTTAAATATTTTGAATAATTCGGACGTAACAGGATGCTTAATTCTTTTGCCAGATTTTCCTTATCATCAAGGAGATAGGGATGAATTGCAATATTGTACTGTACAATGTCCACTGTCAGTGCTTTTTGATTGCGATCAAATATGGCGCCCCGGATAGGAGTGATTGTTTTGCGATAGTCAGCCTGGTGTTTACACGTGGCCTGGTACTGATCGGAATTGATTACCTGGATGGAAAACAACCGGCCTACAACCAGTCCCCAGAACAGTATAAATGCTGCGGACATCAGGAGTGTACGTTTTTTTATTTGTTGGAATTGGGTTGACATTTAATTTTTATTGTATCCGTAATTCTGCAATAACAACCGCCAATGTTTCCGGTGTCGGGGTGTACATATTCATTTCATCAGTGGCGATTTGTTTGATTCGATCTGCACGGGCAAGACGGTCTAATTCAACAGAAGTGATCCGATTTTGTGTCACCAGATTGGCTTCCTCGCGCTTCAGGACATCTATTTCCTTATATAATTGATTGGTGTAATTGAAAATCCAGACATAGAAAACCATCATTCCGATCAGAAAAAGGAACAGGGACGACATAATCATATTTTTCCGACGGTTTTTACTGATTTTTTTCTTTTTCATATAGTATTACAATCTTTTTGCGGCTCGTAACTTGGCACTGCGAGCGCGTGAATTTTGAACGATCTCTTCTTTGTTCGGAAGAATCGGTTTGGGAGTTATTATCTTAAGGCTTGCTTTATGGTCGCATTGACAAATTGGGAATTCTCTGGGACAGATACAGCTGGTAGATTCGTGTTTAAAAAACTGTTTAACGATTCGGTCTTCCAGGCTGTGATAGGTAATGACTACTAGCCGGCCCTCCGGATTTAAAATGCTGACGCTGTCCACCAGGGCTTTTTGCAGGACATCCAATTCGCGGTTGACGGCAATGCGAAGCGCCTGAAAAATCCGGCTCAATGTTTTATTGACATATTGAGCTTGTGCTTTTTGCTTCACGATAGCAGCCAGCCGGCCGGTAGTCTCTATTGCTGATTTCTGACGCTCTTTGACAATAGAACGTGCAATTGACTTGGAAAAACGCTCTTCACCGAAATCCTGAAATATTTGAATGAGGTCAGTTAAGTCGGCATAATTAATGATATTGGCTGCCGTCTGGCCGATTGCGGGGGAAAAGCGCATATCCAGAGGACCATCGGCAGAAAAGGAAAGGCCTCTGAGAGGATCATCAAGGGCATAGGAGGATAATCCCAGATCCATGAGAATTCCATCAACTTTTGGATAGCCATTGCGAAAACAGAGCGCTTTTATGGATTCAAAATTTGAATTTATGTACACGTGCTTTTGGGATATGTTTAGGTTTGATTTACAGTGATCTATTACTGTTGGGTCAGCATCAATGCCGAGGAGAATTGCGCTCCGGTCTAGTTGAGAGGAAAGTTCACGAAAATGTCCTCCTGTACCAAGTGTGGCATCAACATACACACCATCCGGCCTTGAGACCAGAACCTGCATTGTTTCTTTGAGTAATACTGGTACATGAATTGTGGACATCTACCTGGATCCGCTTAAACAATTATAAGATATCTGCTAAATCTTCATAATAATCATCGTCTAGGGGGATTTGAGATTCCTGGTGCTTTTCCAATGTCTCTGGATCCCATAATTCCAAGTAATTCAAAGCGCCAATAATTATGACCTCTTTTTTAATATTGGCAAAATTAAGATGCTCCTGAGGCAGGAGGACACGGCCCTGCTTGTCACATTTCAGGCGGATGGAATTCCGCGACCAGGTTCGAATAAACGACCGGTTTTTTTTCTTGAACTGGGACAACTGCTGCAGCTTCTCCGTGAAAATCTCCCACTCCGGTTCCGGGTAAGCGACGAGACACGGGTCTGAACCTTTTGTAATAAAAAAGGTGCACTCAGCATCTTCTCCGCTGATCCAGCGCCGATACTTTGCCGGGATACTCAGACGACTTTTATCGTCTAAAAAATTTTTTGATTCGCCAGCAAAAGAAGTGATCATAATTTCCGTAATACTTTGGGAATTTTTGGGATTTCTCCCCACATCTACCCACAATTATAGAACAAAATACCCTTATTGTCAAGTAAATTTTTCCATTTACTTGACTTATTTAGAGATTTAATCCGGGATTTTTATCGACGCAGCAACGTTGAGCGAACGATGCCGTCTTTTGAAATAATGAGACGGGTGGGAATCCCCGTATTTCCGATTGGGCCTAATGGTTTGTTGTTCAAGGTCAATCGAACATTTGTTGGTCGGCCAACCCGTACGTCAAACAGTTTTTCCGCTTTCCATTCTCTGCGAATATTGGGAAGGTAATTGGCTTCAGTTGTATCTTTTTCGTCTGTAACAACACGAACCCAGCAGGTATCATTGGTTATCATAACCAGTGACAGAATTTCAGGAACTATTTCGGGCAACGCTTCTTCATCAACGATCATCGCCGGTCCGATTTCAGTTGTATCGGCTTCTTCTACCGGCTCGGGTAATTCTTTGACCATTATGTCTATTGGTGCCGGTTTCTTTTTTTCCTCTTCCATCAATACCTGTTTGAGTACGGAAATAAGAAAAACGAGAATAACCAGGATTATGGTAATCGCAGCAATATTTCTCTTTTTGTTACCATTAACGACAGGTCCGTTTTGGGGTGATAAAAAAGAGGGTTCTTCTGAGTTTTTTTCCGACATTTTCTTTTCGGGTATTTTACCGTTGAGCGATTCATATTCCCTTAAGATATTTTCCGGATTAGCTCCCAGTTCATTGGCGTAGGTTTTTAAAAACAGTCGCACATACGTTTCCGGTAATTTAGAAAAGTCCCCCACTTCAAAGGCTTCCAGAATCGATTTGTTAACTTTTATTTTATTGGAAATCTGATCGAGAGATATTCCCGCAGATTCACGGCGTTTCTTCAGCTCCTCATAAAACATAATCAATACCCGAATTTATTTTATCCCACAACGGACTTAATATTGTAAATATTGTGATTAAATTCAATATAAAGTTTACTGTAATGATTTTAAATGATGAAGACAGGTCTGGGTGAAGTGCGCAATCGGGAATCCTACTACATTATAAAAACATCCCTGTATGCTTTTCACAAACACGGCACTGAAGTCCTGAATTCCGTAAGAACCGGCTTTATCATAGGGTGAATAGTGGTCCACATACAACTCTATCATATCTGAAGTCAGCGGGTGAAACGTAACGTCGGTCACTTCTACGTCCGTAATTAATTTGCCATTTTGGGAGTTCAGGATGCAATAACCAGTAAAAACCTGGTGAGTTACGTTACTCAGAATTTTTAACATGTTGATCGCATCTGCTCTGTCAATGGGTTTTTCCAGAATTTTCCCGTCTTTAACAACAATTGTATCTGCCCCAATGATCCAGGCGTTTGTGTAATTGCCGGATATATCCAGGGCTTTGAATTTTGCATGGTTCCGGACCAATACTTCAGGTGTCGCATTTTCGTCATCCGGTTCATGGTAATTTGACGGATGAACGGTAAAATCGATTCCGGCTAAGGATAGAATCTGTTTTCGTCTCGGCGAAGCTGATGCCAGGATGACCGGTTTATTATTCCAATCGATCAGTGTATCTATCACCCGGCCTTCACCATTTTTCCAATATAATCATCTTTTTCCTTTGATTCACTCGACCGGGCCTTGATTTTATATATGTAAATACCCTTGGCAACAGTGTCACCAAAATCATCTTTTCCATCCCAATAGAGTGAGTTGAACCCCGTCAGAAATATCTGGTTTGATTCCAGGGTGCGAATTTTCAATCCTCTTACTGTATATATTGTGCAAACGACTGTTGCCGGATTGGTGAGTTGGAAAGAAATATATGTTGTCTTTGCGAAGGGATTTGGAAAATTGACAACCCTTTCCAGTGCAAAATCCGATGAGGAAAGGAGATTGAAAATTCCGGTAATTGTCGAAGAATTATTTCCGTTATCCCAGGCTGTTACGGAGACACTGTGTTCACCGGCCGGAAGTTCAGGCATTTGAAATAAAACCGTCCCGGAAGAATCGCTGTTGGTATCGTAGGTGAAGTATTCGGTTGCGATGTACGATTGATTTTCATTGTTGTCAAAAACAAAGGATATATCGTGTCCCATTTGTCCGGCGATATTAATTCCGAGAGGATCCCTGATAGCAATTTCAAACTCATTCCCGGGACTTACCACATCACCATTTTTAAAACTCAGATTTGTAAAACCAATTTCTATGTCCGGACCGGTCGTGTCAAGTACCGATTCTGAGCCGGCAAAAAACACCGGATGATAGTATCCGCCAATCTCTGAGCCGGTTTCTTTATTCCAGCCGGTGATCGTGATTTTACCGCTGCTGCCGGCATAGTTTAAATCTTTTGGGATGAAGAAACGGGAAGAAAATTCTCCTGCGGTGAAATTTACCAATCCATTGAACAGGATTTCACCCGGAAGTGTATAGGACATGGATTTTTGGTTATTGTATTTGTCAACCCAATATCGGGTTACCGACCGTTCGCTATCGAATAATTTGACAAGACCGCTTCCTTGAAAACTCAGGTTACTGCTATCAACATTTCCGTTTAATTGAATATTGGAAAGCGTTTTAAGTGTATCCGACGCTAATTTGTCTACAGTTAGCTGTTCGTAAGGCATTGCCAAATACAGCGCCGGATCACCGAAGAGAACGTATTTTTCACTATTTTCATTAATTCCACCAGTGCAGGAAACACATTGAAGAACTTTCCCGATTTGAATTCGATTGGCGGTTTTATCGTTGAAAAGGTTGGTGATCCAGCTATTTACAAACGTTGCGTTTGGGGGACCATATGTTGCCCTTGTCGCTGCTAAAGCTGCAATTCCGCCATCCTTCGGTTCCAGCACCAGTGCTTCCGGAAAACAACTTCCCGATATATCGTCAAACTGGCCCCAGCTGCAGGTTCCCGCAATCCAGAAAGGTAGTTTCATCCCGGTATTGATCCGACCCAGGTCCCGGTTCATTTCGAGGATATATTCCTGGGCCCATACCGTCGGACTGCCATGTCCGAAATAATTGATGAGCACAGTGCCGTCCTCAATTTGTTTAAGCAAATCCACCGTGGCGTCCGGTTTTTTGACGCCATAGGATGATGCGTCCTGAATTTCAGGGTATTCAAGAAGATATAGTTTCTTAATGTTAAAAGTTTTTGGAAGGTAACTGGCAATTCTATTTTCAGTGTCAGCGATATGATATGTCTCATTGGTGAGTGGACGCTCGGGATCATCGGCGACGAGTGTGATCTTGCTGCGCCAGTCGCCATAAATCGGTTCAAGTGTATAGGATCGGATTTTATCCACAGCCGCCTGTGCTTCTGATGCGGTGCGGGCATTGATTCTGCCGATTGCCAAATCCATTTTTTTATCGTTTCCGTTGATGTACGAAAACCGCATATCGGTAGCATAAGAAGCAAAGCCTGCATTACCGCTTCCACCAGTTTCTTCAACCTGGTAAGTCATGACTACATCACCGGTCTCTGATTCGATGTGGCGATAATCAAAGGTGCCGTCACCCAGCAGGAGAACATATTCGGGAGGGACAAGCCAATTATTAAGCGCATACGCAAGAAACTGACGGATGGCATGAGGATCGACGATATCGGCGTTAAATTCTCGCAATATTTGATTCTGAAAGACAATGATTGTACTGAGCCGATCTGCGTTTTTAATATCCTGAGAGTACAGTTGAGCGATATCCTGAGCAGCGTTTAAAAATGTTTCATTAGTAATGATGACATATTGTGCTGAAATATCGGTATTTCGCAACGTATTCCATTGTGGATCTTTGATTAGGGAGATTTTTTCAGGAGACAGATATTTCGATGGCTGAGTCAAAAGATAATGAGATCGTTTGGTTTCGTCATTATAAGTTTTAAAACGGATTTCATCTCCAGTTTGTTGGTTTGTATCGAGAATTGCAACATTGTTCCAGTCGGTGATATCGAAAATGACAGGATTATCGAGGCCAATATCGCTCAGATTATACTCAATGATACCGGTACTGGGCGGCCCCCAGAAATCCAGTTTTTTCCCCGCTGGTTTTAGAGGCGCTTCATAACGGATTTGTAAAAAATCCAGATGAGCCTGACCGGATGAGTTGGATGCTGTATAATTCATTTTTATGATATTGATTGATCCGGGTTCTAAGGAAATGTCATACTGTTTGGATGATACAGACCAATTACTGGTTGACCATGTGGCGAGGGGAGTGGGCAAACCATTTAGATACAATTTATAAGAATGCGTTGTTTCGTTATTAGCGCCCCGTGCTTTTATTGTTAATTCTGCAGGAAAAGAATCAGTATCCGGGTCCTCATCGCTTTTTTCAGGAATTTGAAATACAACCGAAATATTCGACCCCGGACTGGAAAACTTCTCACCATACCAGGCTTTCCCGGAGCGGAGAAAATTGGTCAGTTCCAGTTCATGCCGGTCGATTTTTTCATATTTCGATACCGAGAGGTTTGCATCGGTGGGTGAAGTGGATATGGTTTGCATGGTTTTGGGAGAACCGGCCGCATCTGCGATCAACAGCCAGTAGTGATTGACATTAGAATAGGCATTACGATAAAAATTTAGAGTACCGCTATTGTCAGCGTCTACGCCGCTGCTTGACCGACCGTAAAATACAATAGCGTTGCCACTGTCGAATTTTCCATCATCTCCGCCATCAATACTCCGGGAATTCTCAAGCAGATTATCAAGAACATCGATTCCGGGGGTATTGTCGATCTCGCGCCCGCCGGTTCCATTGGAATACAGAAATATGCGATTGATGTCAATAGATTGATTGTTCATTCCGGCGCTGACTAATTCTTGGTGACCGATTTTATAAATGCCATCGTCGGTCACGGTGATTCTAAACCAAAGTCCCGACGGGTAACTTAGTGGTTTTGCCAGACTTCGACGAGGAGATGTCTGCCATTTTGAAAAGTATTTTTTATTTACAAATGCCCGGTTAATTGTCTCAATTTTTTTCTGAGAAACAGTTGTGGATTTTTGTACTGATTGTCCGGAATAAACAACGGAGACATCCAGAGAACGCACGACACTAATCTGCTCTGAATTGATTGCTCTGATCGGATAGATAACAAGTTCACAAATCGGATTGAAGCGAAAATAACCAATGTCCACAATCTCCGACATCGGTTTTGAATTAATTACCTGAATATCCTTTTCGGTCAGTGGCTGATCAAGTTCGATAATTTCAGTTTTAATATTCGAAATTCGAACTGTCGGCGCCTTGGAAGCCGGCAACGCCAGAGCAACAGACCAGTAGGGGATAGAGAATGATGAGGATATTTCAACAATATCCGCATTCCCCAAATGGATCGAATATACTGATTCCGGGTCAGTGCCGGTTTTGCGCCATTCAAGTTTTGAAGAATCACTGATATTCAAAATCAGACTGTTTTCTTCTTCCTGAATAATAGTGGTTTGATAGGCAAACAAAAAAGAAGATAACAGTAATGTAAAGGCCGTTGATTTTAAGTATTTTAGTTTCGATTTTACCATAATAAGTTTGGAAAATATAACCTTCAAAATTATGATTCGCAATATGACAAAAAATGAGTGTTGTAAAATTTCAATCTTTTTAGCGGAAAAATGTTCCGGTACACCAAAATAATCTGGAATTTCCCCGGATCCTAAAACGCCGTCGCTAAACCCATGATTTACCTTGCATAAGGAGTCACGGAAAAGTAAATTTACCCGCTTTATTGAATTTGGATAAACATCAATGTTAGAACAGTTACAGGAAAGTTTAGGTAAAATAGTAAAAACTCTTCGCAGCGAGGGAAAAATCACGGAAAACAATATTCGTGATACCCTTCGCAGCGTGCGGCGTTCGCTGCTCGAAGCCGACGTCAATTATAAAGTTGTAAAAGAATTTATTGATAATGTTCAGGCAAAAGCCATTGGCATTACGGTTACAAAAAGCCTGACGCCCGGCCGGCAGGTTGTTAAAATTTTCAACGATGAACTGACCCGGCTTTTGGGCGCCAAACAGTATCATCTCAAAACTGCATCAATGCCGCCGACGGTGATTTTATTGGCCGGTTTGCAAGGGTGTGGAAAGACCACCTTTGCTGCAAAACTGGCGCTAATGCTGAAAAATCAGAACCGCAAACCGTTACTGGTGTCGGTCGATGTGTACCGGCCGGCCGCGATGCAACAGCTGGAAATATTGGGAAAACAAATCGGCGTTCCAGTATTTTCGGATGAATCGAAAGTGGTTAAACGAGCCACCGAAGCGGTCGATTTTGCCCGAAAACAGCATCTTGATACCGTGATTGTTGATACAGCCGGAAGACTGCATATTGACAAAGAGATGATGAAAGAATTGGACGCGCTGAAGAAAAATCTGAAGCCCCAAAATATTCTGTTTGTAGCTGACGGTATGACCGGTCAGGATGCAGTAAATACGGCAGCATCGTTCAATGACCAGTTGGGTTTTGATGGCATTATCCTGACAAAAATGGATAGTGATACCCGTGGCGGCGCGGCGCTCTCTATCGTAAACGTGACCGGAAAACCGATCATGTATATCGGTACCGGAGAGAAACCGGAAAACATCGAAGCTTTTCACCCGGACCGGATCGCCAATCGTATTTTAGGAATGGGCGATGTCGTATCACTTGTTGAAAAAGTTCAGGCAGCCGTTGATGTCGAGCAGGCGGAAAAACTGGAAAAGAAGCTGTTGAAGCAACAGTTCACTCTTGAAGATTATCTGGATCAGTTAAAACAGATAAAGAAGATGGGACCGATTGGTGATATTCTTGATATGATCCCGGGCTTTTCAAAATTAAAATCAAAAAATATCAAAGTTGATGACAGGGAACTGACACGGGCTGAGGTAATTATTCAGTCGATGACCCGGCAGGAGCGGCAAAAGCCGAATCTGATAAACGGAAGTCGCCGAAAACGGATTGCCCGAGGAAGCGGAACCCAGCCGAGCGATGTGAATCGCCTGTTGAATCAGTATTGGCAATTAGTAAAAATGAGTAAGCAGATGAGTAAAATGAAATTACCAGCGAATCTCTCTGCTTTTGGAATGTGATAATAACACAAAGGAGGAATCATTGGCAGTTAAAATCAGATTACTTCGTATGGGCAGAAAAAAGAGTCCTTTTTACCGTATCGTCG
>Ga0268276_1001167_pt1 | contig 27125 bp, 27 predicted proteins | sample saktaG_4_FD_190145 | JGI IMG/M metagenome (GOLD analysis project Ga0268276, IMG submission 190145) | Saline water microbial communities from Sakinaw Lake, British Columbia, Canada - sak_2010_1_5_45m | ecosystem: Environmental > Aquatic > Non-marine Saline and Alkaline > Saline ...
TTAGCGCCTTCCTTGTCGTCGTATTTATTAACTTTTTCAGCGCGAACCACCTTATGCCAAAAGTTACCCTTCCCGACGGCAAAGTGCTTGACGTTCCAGCAGGCTCAACAGCAGCCGACGCAATAGGCAAGATAGGCAAGCGCCTTCTTTCAGCCACATACGCGGCTGAAGTAAATGGGAAGCAGGTCGACCTATCGCACGCGCTTCCTGAAAGCTGCACGCTCCGCGCATTCACATTCGACTCCCCCGAGGGCAAGGAGGTTTTCCGCCACTCAACAGCGCACGTGCTTGCCATGGCAGTGACGCGCCTGTACCCGCACATCCTCCCCACGATAGGGCCCGTGGTGGAGGAAGGCTTTTACTACGACTTTGGCAATGCACCATCCTTCACTCCTGAAGACTTGGCAAAAATAGAGGCTGAGATGGCAAAAATAGTAAATGAAAACCTTCCCATCAAGCGCGTAGAGATGAGCAAGGCCGATGCCCTCAAGCTCTTCTCAGGCAACAAATTCAAGATTGAAATGGTGAACGAGATACCTGGAGGCGAGCACTCAATATATTATACTGGCGACTCATGGTTCGACCTGTGCAGGGGCCCCCATGTGCCCTCCACCGGCGTGCTTGCCGCATTCAAGCTCACAAAAGTCTCCTCTTCCTACTGGCGCGCCGATGCCGCAAACGACAGCCTCCAGAGGATATATGGCGTATCTTTCCCTGAAAAGAAGCAGCTTGATGCCCATCTCACGCTCATCGAGGAGGCTGAGAAGCGCGACCACAGGAAGCTGGGGCGCGAGCTTGACCTCTACTCCTTCCAGCCAGAGGCGCCTGGAATGCCGTTTTTCCACGACAAGGGAAATATCATATTCTCGCTGCTTGCCGACTTCATGACGGAAAAGATGAGGAAAAGGAATTATGAGATTACGAAAACGCCCATAATACTCAACCAGTCATTGTGGCTCCGCTCGGGCCACTGGGACCACTACAAGGAGAATATGTACTTCACTGAAATAGACGGGCAGCCATTTGCCGTTAAGCCCATGAACTGCCCTGGAAACATGCTGATTTACAAGGCAAGCTCGCATTCCTACCGCGACCTGCCCATACGCTCCGGCGAATTCGGCCTGGTGCACCGCCACGAGCTCTCAGGCGTGCTGTCCGGCCTTTTCCGCGTGCGCTGCTTCACGCAGGACGATGCGCACGTTTTCTGCACAGAGGGGCAGATGAAAAGTGAAATAGCGGATTTGATAGCCCTTGCGCACGAAACTTACACGGCATTCGGCTTCGCATACGGGGTGGAGCTTTCCACCAAGCCTGAAAAGGCAATGGGCGACCCGAAAACATGGGAGCTTGCGGAGCGCACGCTTATGGAAGTGCTTGCCGAAAAGGGCATTGCCTACAAGCTCAACAAGGGCGACGGCGCATTCTACGGGCCCAAGATAGACTTCCACCTCAAGGACGCGATTGGCAGGCGCTGGCAGTGCGGCACAATACAGCTTGACATGCAGATGCCTGAGAAATTCGACCTTACCTATGAAGGGGCTGACGGCAAGAAGCACAGGCCTGCCATGCTCCACCGCGCGATTTACGGCAGCTTTGAGCGTTTCCTGGGAATACTTGTGGAGCATTACGCAGGCAAGTTCCCTGTGTGGCTCGCGCCTGTGCAGGTGAAGCTCCTCTCGGTCTCAGACCCGTACAACGAATTCACCACGTTGCTCTCGCAAAGGATGCGCGAATCAGGCATGCGCGCGGAAGCAGACTGCAGGCAGGAAACAATCGGCGCAAAAATAAGGGACGCGCAGATGCAGAAAATCCCCTACATGCTCGTTGTTGGCCAGAAGGAGAAGGAAAGCGGCAACCTCTCCATCCGCACGCGCGACGGAAAGATTGAGGAGAACGTTTCAATCGACGGCTTCATCGCGCGCGTCAAGAAAGAGGCTGACGGGCGGATGCAGTGACCGGGTCGACCCTGTCCATGCCCTCATTGGCTATTTTTCCCGCCTGCCTTGTCCTGTCGTCAAACTCATTGCCTTCGCGCAGCTGGAAGCATGCAATGTCCCTTGCCTTCCGATAATGCTCGCGCGCCTTTTGTTTCTTGCCAAGCATTTCGTAAAGCCTGCCCATTTCAAGGTGGCACTCTGCCCGCTTTGCGCGGATTTCAGGCTTCAAATCATCCGTGTTAAGCCTGCGCGCCTTCTTGCGCGCATCGTAGTATTTCGCAGCCGCGGCCCTGCAAGACACAAGCGCTTCATTAAGAATCACGGGCGCATTGCCATTCTTCTGCAAATGGGCGCTTGCCTTTGCCATAAGCGCGTCCCCGCTGGCAATCATCTCTGCAAGCGGCATGCCCCTTACCTGCCACCCTGCCCGCCTGAAGAATGCCCCCAAGCCCCCTGTTTTGGCTGGCGCTGGCGTTGCTGCCCTTGTTTTTCTAGTCAGTGCCATGGCATCGCCTTATGTGTTTATTTGTGGAACCAAAGGTATTTAAAGCCCGTGCGCCCCTTCTTTTTGTTTTACTTCTTCCCGTTCCTCTTTGCCAGCTTGTCAAGAATCGCGCGGTGCGCCATGAGGCGTATCGCATTTATCTTGATGAAGCCAATGGAATCCTTCTGGTCAAACCCGCCAGCCTTGTGCATGGAGCCCAAATCCTCATCGTAAAGCGAGGTGGGCGAGGTTCTTGCGCGGGTGAAGCAGTTGCCCTTGTAAAGCTCGAGTGTCACCTTGCCGTCAATATACTCTTGCGACTTATTGAACGCCGCGGTGAGGAAGTCCATCTCCGGCGAAAACCAGAAGCCGTTGTAGATTATCTCTGCATAGCGCGGGGAAAGCATGTCGCGCAGCATCATTACTTCCCTGTCCATGGCAATCGCCTCGATGTCGCGGTGCGCAGTGAGCAGTATTGTGCCGCCAGGCGTCTCGTACAGGCCGCGCGACTTGATGCCCACATAGCGGTTTTCCACCATGTCAATCCGCCCGACTCCGTTTGCCGCGCCCACCTTATTTGCGTACATGAAAAGCTCAAGCGGGTCCGTTTTGGTGGTGCCGTCGTTCTTGTTCACGATTTTCACAGGAGTGCCGTCCTTGAAGTAAACCTCAATCAAAGTGGGCTTGTCAGGCGCATTGGATGGCGATACTGTTCTCGAATAAACGCCGTCGTCAGGTATGTACCCCGGGTCCTCCAATATGCCTGCCTCGTGCGATATGTGCATGAGGTTCTCGTCCTCGGAGTACGGCTTTTTCTTCGTAACAGACACGGGTATGCCGTGCTTCTTTGCGTACGCAATCATCTCATCCCTGCCCTTGAATTCTGACAGGAATTCCTGCATTTTCCAGGGGGAGAGTATCTTGATGTTCGGCTTGAGCGCATAGTAGGTGAGCTCGAAGCGCACCTGGTCGTTGCCCTTGCCCGTGGCGCCGTGCGAAACGTATGCCGCGCCCTCCTGCCCTGCGACCTCTATTTGGTACTTTGCGATTATGGGGCGCGCAAGCGCGGTTCCGAGCAAATAGCGGTTCTCGTAAATGGCATTTGCGCGTATTGCCGGGAAGATGTAGTCAGTGACAAACTCCTTCCGCAGGTCCTTGATGATGACTTTTGACGCGCCGATTTTGAGCGCCTTTTCCTCAGCCGCCTTGAAGTCGTCCTTCTGCCCAACGTCTGCTATGAAGCAAATCACGTCATAGCCCTTGTCAATGAGCCATTTGAGTATGACCGATGTGTCAAGGCCTCCAGAGTATGCTAACACAACCTTTTCTTTTGCCATATTCCCTTACCTCCTTCCCACTAAAAGTGATTGCAGTTACTGACGTTTTTTTATTTAAAAAGCCTGCGTTCCATCTGCAACAAAACGTTTCAGAAGCTAAGCAATAGCTTCTGCCATTGATTGCAAAAGCGCTTTCGGGTCATTTGCCTTCACGTATGCGCTGGCAAGCAGCACTCCCGCAGCGCCAAGCTCAATCGCTTTTTTCACGTCGGAGGCATTGGAAACGCCTGCGCCGCAAAGAACCGGCGTGGCATTCACCTTTGCAACTGCTTCCACAGTGCCGCTAACCACTTCAGGCTTTGCAGTGGAAACAGAAATGCCGCTTCCAATCAGCTCAGGCGGCTCTACTGCGATAAAAGTGGGCTCGTACTTTGCCAATCGCGCGGACTCTTCCGCATCCTTTGTGCAAAGCATGCTCTCAAGCCCGGCTTCCTTCAGGCGCGCAATCGTCGCGGCAATCCGTTCCTCAGGCACCCGGTGCTCAGAATGGTTAACGAGGCTGCCCTTGCAGCCCGCTGCCTTTATCGCCTCGACGGTGAGCGTGCCTGTGAATGCGCCCTGCACATTCGCGTCCACATGCTGCGCAAAAACATCAGTGCAAATCTGCGCAGCCGCGCGCAAATCAACCGCCTGCGGCGCGACAATCACGCGCACGCCGGTGAGCAGCGAAACTTCGGCAGCATGCTTGTACAGCTCCGCGCCATTCCCGCCAAGCGACTCGGCATAAACCTTCAAATTCAGTGCGATAATAGGTTTCATTCTCATCCCTCACTTTGCGCCTATGCTGTAAATGTCGTGTCTGAAGCTTTTCGCCCTCAAAAGCTCGCTGGCAATCTCTTCTTGGACGCGCTTCTTTATTTTCATGTATGCTTCCCTGCCAACTTCCACATTGCCAATCGCGTACCGCCTGCCCTTGGTGTTAAAGCAGAACATGCAATCCTTCAAATCCTCGCAGTTGTGGCAGAAGTAGCAGTCTGCGCAGTTGTTCGAGTCGTTCACCTCGAAGCAACGTGACAGTTTTGTGGAACTGTAGCATTTTATGCAGAAGTTGCTGCCTGCAGCCACATTGGCGCAGCCGAACAGCCTTTCCGAATCGCGTGCCCAGAATGTGTGTGCAATGTACTTAGAAAACCATGTGAAGCGCACCTTGTGACAGTACTGTGTGGGGCCGTAATTTGACGATTCCGTGGTGCCGATGTTCCTTGAGTAGATTATCTCTGGCGTGGTGGTCTTGATGCTTTCCAGCGCCTTGCCCGCAGTTGCCAGCGTAAGCTTCTCAAGCGCAGCCTCAGGAAGCTTTTTCTCGCCAAGCTTCAGCGACTCGTCCAGCGTCACAATATTGCTGCCAAGCTGTCCGTAGAAGTCCACTGATGGGACATAAACAATATTCGCGCTTATCTTTGATTTCTTGCCCTCTATCTTGCCCTTGACGTGCCTTTCCAACCATGCCTCGTAAGCGCGCATGCTGCCTAGTTTCTTCCCGAAAAGGATTTCCGCTGTCTGCTCAAAAGCCCTTTCAATCTCATTCATCAGAATTTACCCCCTACGATTTCCATTATTGACGGCGCGGTCTTCCTGCTTTCCAGCGTTGAGCGGATGTCCTCCTGCAGCTTTGCCTTGAGCGCATTGAATTTGCCTTCGGGAAGCTCCATATTGCCGATGCAGCGGCGCTTGGAGCGCAGGTTGAAGCAGAAAAGGCAGGACTGGCAGTTTTCAAGGTTGGCAGAGTAGACCGCGTCGGACGACATATACACTCTCACTGTCTCAAACAGCCTCGAGTCGTCATACGTCTCAAAGGCTTTCACTGCAAAATGCGTTCCCTTGCCCACGGATTCGCAGCCAAAGATATATTCACTGTATTTCGAGAGGTAGGTATGCGTGACGTACTTGCTGTAGAAAATGTCATGCGCCTTGTAGACGAATGTGGAGTCCACCACGCGGTTGGAAAGCGTTGCCTGCCCGGAATTCCCGAGGATGTCGTTGCCGGAGTAGTACACTCTCTCGCCGATTGCCGCGATGATGGAGTCAATATCCTTCAGCTCGTTCACGTCCAAGGGTACTTTGCCGATTATCTTGGTGTATTCCTGCAGCTCCTCGCCCGAGATGAAGCGCGCGCCTTTCTTGTAGTCTCCCGTCACCACAACTTCCTTTTCAGAAATGGCTGATTTTGTAAGGTGGTAGGGCTCGACGCATTTCCACAAATAGGAGTCATAATCGTCGATGGGCCCGACAGACTGCCCCAGCATGACCTTGCACGCGCTTTCCCACGCGCGGTTGATGTTCTCCGGCGCTTTAGTCATGTTTCATTCATCCCGAATAACCTTATTAAACAATTGCCGCCCTAACAGGCGTTGAGGCAGCCGCGAGGCTCCCAATGACTTGAAACAAGATTTGCAGTTGCTGCTTTGCAGCAATCTGAACACGCCGACGTGGCAGAACCTGGTATCGCGCTAGACTCGAGATCCGTGCGGGATTTGCCAACAGGAAATCTAGTGCCCTTCGGGGCTTAGGAGTTCAAGGACCCTTTTTCTCGCTCCAGGTGGGTACGCTCGAAAAAGCGTCCACGGAAAAAGTGGAATGGGGTCGGACAAATCTCCTCGTCGGCGTTTTATTATTCTCGCCAAATCGCTCGCGCGATTTGACGATTGGAGTTGAGCTTTCGCTCAACTGCCCACCAAATCCTCCGGATTTGATGGTGCCCCTGTAGCTCAGCGGTAGAGCGCCAGTTTCGTAAACTGGATGTCACGAGTTCAAATCTCGTCGGGGGCTCTCACTGCGGTTCGAGCCCCCGTTTTGACCTGCGGGTCAAAATCTGGACAGCTTCAGCATCGAGCTTCGCTCGATGTCTGATGCATTTTGCTTTGCAAAATGCACATCGCTGTCCATCGTCGGGGGCTTACTGTTTCTTGGATTTAAGAAGTTCAGACAGCTTCGAGCCCGTGAAGTATCGGCTTGCCGTCCTTTATCCATGCAAGCGCAGCCTCGGCGTCCGCCTCCTTCGCGCCCTGCTTCCTGAAGTAGCGCACGATGTTCTCCACGTCCCTCCTCAGGAAATCCTCTGCGTGCGGGTGCGCGAGCAGCACCGACTGCGCGCAGTCCAGTATTTTCAGGCCATCATCAGTCACCAGAATATTGTACTCCGACAAGTCGGCATGCACAAAGCCCGCCTGGTACATGCGCTTCACCTGCTCAATTATGAAATCGTAATCCTTCTGCGGCTGCTCGCTTCCTACGTCTGAAATCTGCGAAAAGGCAATGTTGCCCTCCCCGAAAAATTCCATGACCACGATGTTCCTCAGGAAGCCAAGCGGCTTGGGAACAGGAACGCGCACCTTGTAAAAGTGCGTGAGGTTGCTGTACTCCTTGCGCGCCCATGCAAGTATTGTCTCATACCTCTTGCGGGAGGTGCCTGCAAAGCGGGGGTCGCCGTCAAGGTAGTCATGCATGTGGACAAAGTTGGAAGTGTCTATCCTGTATATCTTCACCGCCACCTTGCCTCCCTCGTGCGTGGTGGCAAGGAACACTATTGCCTCCTTTCCCTTGGCAATCGGGTATTCCATTGAGTCAAAGTGGCCCGACTGGCGAAGCTTGGTGAGAGCGAAGCGCGTTTCGCGGTCAAACACCTGCTCTTCCAGCGGGTCCTCGCGCTTGTCCATCTTCACTTCGCGCTTCGGGCGCTTCTTTTTCGAAAGGCGGCGTGCCATGGTGAAAGTTCGGGCGGCTCGGTTTTTAAGATGATGCTGGCAGGCCTTGCCATCAAGCTAGTATTCGATGCCTTCAAGAACAGAAACTTTGATGGCTATGTGGGAGTATTCAAAGAAATAGAAAAGCGCGCAGGGGAAAAGCTTAATTGATTATTCCCTTCTGCCTCAGGAATTCCGCCTGGTACTTGTTGTAGCGCCAGACAATGTCCGCTTTCTTGTCCCCGCCGATGTCCCAGGGCTTGATTATCACATAGTCGCCGTCGCGCACCCAGATGAAGCGCCTTATTTTCCCAGGTATCCTGCACAACCTTTCCTTGCCATCCTTGCAGTCCACAGTAAGCCTTCCGCCGCCAACATTGCCCATCACTACTCCCATTATTTCGCCTTCCTCTGGCTTGGGGAGCCTGACCCATCCTATCTGCGGCGGTGGTTGTGGTTTCCTTGCCATAATAGCACCTTAAATCCTTACGGGCGCGCGCGCTCCGCACGCCTCGCACACAAGCGTCTTTATCCCGTCCTTTTCCACTATCTTGGTGTCAGGCCTCTTGCACTCCTTGCACACCACTGCTGCGTCCACGAACGCCTGCAGCTTGTCCTGCAGGTTCCTGGAGTAGAATTTCCCGTTGAGCACCAGCCTGCCGCTCTGGATAGAGGTGGGCACTGCCATCTCCTTTGAGAAGTACTTCGCCAGAATCTCGGGCGGCCTGCGCACCTTCTGCAGTATTACCTCGAAATTCCTCACGATTGTCTTGCTGCCCTGCAAAAACGAGTCTATCACCGGTGTTTCGAACCGCTCGAACGCAAGTGTCTTTTCTGGCAGCGCCGCGCGTGCCCTGTCCAGCATTTTTTCGTAGTCATCCATCAAACTAAACCTCGTAGTGACAGAGATTTGGTCGGAAAGCTTTAAAGGGCATTGGCGCAACATTGTCGCCATGGCGCTTGAAATCAGCCGCAAAACGCCCATTGGCGAGCTTATCATCAACCACATTTCCGCAGCCTCGGTGCTCCTCGGGCACGGCTTCCACTGCATAGGCTGCCAGCTCGCGGCTTACGAAACGATTGAGGAAGGCGCAGCCGCGCACGGCATGGACGACGCGCAAATCGACGCGCTCGTGCAGGAAATCAAGGACGCGGCAAAAAAAGAGACGGAAGAGCTGAAGAATAGAAAGGCAAAAAAGCCAAGCAGCAAGTCAAAACCCGGCTAATTTTACGAGCAGAAGCGCGGCTTAAAGTTCACCGATTGCCGCCAGCAGTTTCCTGTGCCCATCAATCAGCTTGCCGAAGCTGCCTATTTCCTCGGAAACTATCCTGAGCCTAGATGCGCTTGAATTCCCTGATTTTACCATGTTGTATCCATTCCCTTATTTCATCCAAAGTATAATAATCTTCGCGTATCCCCCGCATCACTTTCGCGTAGTGCGGGTCGTCGGCAATCCTGAACTGCCCTTTATTCGAAAGCACGAACGACTTTGCTGTTATGAATGCGGTCCTGCGGTTGCCGCTTGCAAATGCGTGGGCGCGGGCCAGGGCACGGATAAGGACGGCTGCCTTTGCATAGACGTCCCCTTCGGCAGCCGCGGATTCCTTTATTGCAATTTGAATCTTATGGCTTGAGAGGACTTTGTGGGAGTCTGCCTTTTTCACCTTAATCAGCGCAAGAGCCAGCAGGTTGTATTCCTCAACCTTCTCCACAGACGGGTAGGTGAAACTATTGCCCATAGAACGAGTATATCAAAGGCTGCTTATAAAGATGCTTTTTTCAGAAACCAATCAGCTTCACAAGCAGCAGCGCAAGCATTCCGCCTAAACAGATAGGCGGGAGCGCGGGCAGGAACACCCTTTTTTCAGACACAAACCTCAGAAGCGCGTAAAGCGCGATTGTGGAGCCAGCTGCAACCGCAAGCGCGTAAATCATGCCATTCGGGCCTAGCGTGTAGGCGGAAACGGAAAGCATCCCCGGCACTGCCAAGTCGCCAGTGCCAAGGTCCAGCCTCTCGCCCTCCCTGTTTGCGCGGTCAACATAATGCTCTGCAGTCTCCTTCTCCTTCCTTGCAGGCACGTTCTTCGCAGTTACTGCAAAGGAAAGCTGGCGCGTGGAAAGCTCGCGCGCCATCTCCACCATGTGCTTTGTCTTGAAGACCGCAATGTAGTCATAAATCGAGAGAAGGATGGTGAAAAGCACGGCTGGCAGGAAGCCAAGCGAAAAGCCAAAGATGGCGGCTACGCCTGCAGAGGAAATTATCGCAGCCGTGTTCTTCACGCCTTGCCACACGAATTTGGCGGCAGCAAGCGCAATGCCAAATGCTCCGCCAAGCGCAAGCGCCTCGGCAAAGCCAGTGCCAAGCGAAAGCGCAATTGAGAAGAAAACAACGGACGAGGCTGTGAAAACCACCATCACTTCCAGGAGCTGGAACATTATCATTCCCTTGTAGTGGCGCGCGACCAATATCACCATCACTGCGCCAAACAGGATGTATGCCAGGAAGAAAAGCGCGTTTACAGGGTCATTGGCATCAGGCATGGGCGCAACTGACAGCTCCTGTATGTCCGGGTTGGTCATTGCCGCGGTGATGAGCGATGCGCCGGCGTAAATGCCAAGGAGCTGCGTGAGCGCGAAAAACAGCGCGACTTGAAGGTAAGTTTTCATCTTGCCGTTCCCCCAAATTTCCATCCTATTTCTTTCTCTTCAGCTTCCTAAGCGCGTCCTCAAACGAGTCAATGTCGGTGAAAGAGCGGTACACGGACGCAAAGCGTATGTAGGCAACGTCGTCCACTTTCCTCAGCCTTTCCATCACAAGCTCTCCGATTGCGTTTGTCTCAATTTCCTTTTTCCCGCTTTTCCTCAACTTGCCTTCCACCCAGCCTGCCATTTCCTCTATCTGCTCGCGCGAAACCGGGCGCTTTTCGCATGATTTTTCCAGGCCGGACAGCAGCTTGTGCCTGTCGAACTTCTCGCGCCTGCCGTCCTTTTTTATGACAAAGATGCCTTCCTTGTCCACTTCCTCATAGGTTGTGAACCTGCGCCTGCATTTGGCGCACTCGCGCCTGCGGCGCACGCGGGACTCGTCGGTGTCCCTGCTGTCCACCACATCAGTCTTGCCATGGAAGCAATACGGGCATTTCATACCCCTTGATGGTGCAAATACCATTAAAAAAGAGTGCGGCGCCTTCTTATCTCAGTGGTTTTATGGCATATGACGTAGCGATAATCGGCTCGGGGTGCTCAGGCCTGGCAGGGGCAATGTACGCAGGCAGGCTGGGCATGTCAGTGCTGGTGCTGGGCGAAATGCGCGGCGGCACGATAACGCTTACAGACATTGTTGAGAATTATCCCGGCTTCATATCAATCGGCGGCATGGAGCTTGCGCAAAAGCTCGAGGACCATGCGCGCGCGCAGGCCGGCGTGGAAATAAAGGACGAGAAAGTGAAGAAAATCTCGCGCAATCCCGACGGCGGCTTTGAAATTGTTTCCGACGCAGGCGCATACTCGTCAAAAGCAGTCATTTACGCAGCAGGCACTGAATGGCGCAAGCTGGGCGTGAAGGGCGAGGCTGAGTTTGCCAGCAAGGGCGTGCACTACTGCGCTCTTTGCGACGGAGCATTCTACAAGGGAAAGACGGTTGCGGTGATAGGTGGCGCGGACTCCGCTGCAAAAGACGCGCTTTTGCTTGCCAACTTAGCGGCAAAAGTATACATGATTTACAGGGGCGACAAATTGCGCGCAGAGCCCATAACCATGGGGCGCGTAACTGCCAACTCTAAAATAGAGATAATCTACAATGCCAACGTGCTGGAGATATACGGGGAGAAGAAAGTGGTGGGCGTCAAGCTTGACAAGCCGCACCAGGGAAGCGACAAGCTTGCGCTTGATGCAGTTTTCGTGGCAATCGGCCACCTGCCCCTCTCGCAACTCGCAAAGGAAGCCGGCGTGGAGCTGGACGCAAAGGGGCATGTGAAAATTTCGCGCAACTCGGAAACTTCCGTGCCGGGCTTTTTCTCAGCAGGCGACGTTACCGACACGCGCTTCAAGCAGGCAATAGTGGGCGTTGGCGAGGCTGTTTCCGCAGCCTATTCCGCGTATCTCTACTTGGAAGGGAAGAAAAAGTAGCGATTTAAACCCTTCGCACTAGAATCTGCCACAAGAGGTGCGGAGATGCTAAGGAACCATAAGGACACGCATGCAAGGCAAGGGAATGAGGATGCAAGGCGCAAAGCACTTGGAACACGGGCGTCCAAACTCATTACCAAGATAAAGAACACACCATATCTTGCAAAAAAGTTTAGCGAAATACAGGATCACCTCGTGATAATCCGCGACCAGCAGGTTAAAACCGCGTCTGGCGAACAGCTCCACCGGCTTGAGAACACGGTGGAACGAATCGACAAGAAGATAGGCAACGAAACCGGCCAGCAAAAGAGCAGCAAATTCTCCCGGGACGACCTGAAAGAGGGTTTGCAGTAAAGTTAGCGGCTTCTTTTTTCCCCCAGCGAATGCCTTTTAAATCGTTCGTGGCAGGAAATGAGATTGTGGTGTTATGAGCAGGGGCTTCAAATCAAAGCACAACAGGACAATGGATGTGCTAAAGGATTCCAAAACACTCATACAGCAGCTGTTTGCGGAAAGGGCGCGCAGAGGCGCGCCGAATGACGACGTCAAGGACATAAGCTGGAAGCTGCAAAATACCCGGCTTTCAGACGACGAAATCTTCCAGATACGGGCAGCTCTGCGCAGGATGCTTCTCCAGCCTGCTTTCTCTGATTCCTCCTCAAACAGCACGTCCTTTGACAGCGAAAAAGCAATGCAGTTCGTCAAAAGCATGGTGTGCGACCCCGTGCAGCTCAAGAAGCTCTGCCGGAACGCCGGCTATGATGGCTCGAATTTCCTGCGCAGCCTTGCAGGTGAATTCGCCGAAGCGAAGGCAAAGGGCAAGAAAGTCGAGAAGCAGCCGCAGGAATGGCTGCGCCTGCAGGGGCTCGTCAGGCAGGCGATGAGGGGCGAGCGGATAGCAAGTTCTTTCTTCCAGGAGCCAAAAGCCGAGCCAGCGCGCGGCAGCAGAGAGGCTGGCCCGCCGAATTCTGAGGATAAGATTTTGGCAGACATAGATGCGCTTTTGGGCAGCGACCTCTTGACTGGGGATGAAAAAGACAAGCTGATATTGTATAAGAAGATGATTCCTGTTGCGCTAAGTCTCACTAGTATAGCGGCAGTGCAATATGTTGCAGAAATGAAGCAGGAAGCCGCAAAAAGGGGAGGGCGGGCTATGGAGCGCACGTCCATCCTTGGCAGGTGCAAGGCACTCTTCAATTGCGGCAAGCTGACCATTGAAGAAGAGAATGCCTTGAGGGACATGAGATCAGATGCACAAGAAGGCGTGAACTTTGCCAACATAAACTCTGACCTTGACAAGCTGGAAAAGAGGATGGCTGCGAGGAATGCCAAATTCGACGTGGAGAAGGCGCTTGCCGAAGTCCTTGCGCCCGAAAACGCAAAATACATCACATTCGAGACGCTGAGGAACCTCAAGGACAGCCTTCCGGGCAGGAACCGGATGGCATCTGACTGGTTCAATGACCGCGTTGCCGAAGCATACGCGGAATTGAACGAGAACAAGCCGCGCGGGAAAATTGCGAACGGCGCGAAACAGCAGGAAAGCGGGGCTGAGGATTTCGAGAGCAAAAAAACCAGGATAATTGGCAGAATAGACAAGATCATCAGCAACCTTGGCATGGTGGCAGAAAAAGAGAGTGCGGAGCTTGCTGGCTACAAGCGGATGATCCTAGGCATCACGCCCCATGAACTTGAGCTTTTGAAAAACATCGGGGAGCGGGCAGATGCAATCGCAAGGCAATACGGCATCCTCTGACGCCTGCTTTCCGCTAAGGGAATAAAAAATAAATAAAAAGGCAACTCCCTTACAAAGTTACCTTCAGGTTGAGCTCCTTCTTGATCGTCAACTGCCGCAGCAGTTGGCGAGAAAAAGAACTCACAGTGTCACTTTCAGATTGAGTTCTTTTTTGAGCTCGCGGTAGCGGTTCCTGATTGTCACTTCCGTCACGCCTGCGACATCAGCCACTTCCTTCTGCGTGCGCCTTTCGCCGTACATTGCAGATGCGATGTAGACGGCTGCTGCGGCAACGCCTGTTGGCCCGCGCCCAGAGATAAGCCCCTTGGCAATCGCCTTCTTCAGAAGTGAAATCGCCCTCTCCTGCACATGCCCAGACAGCTTGAGGGCTGCCGTGAACTTGGGCACATAGTGCGCTGGGTCGGTGAGCGGCACGTCGATGTCAAGCTCGCGCCTCACAAAGCGGTATGCCCTGCCGATTTCCTTCTTCTCAATGCCTGAAACGCGCGAAATCTCGTCCAGTGTCCTCGGTATTCCCTGCATCCTGCAGGTCGCGTAAATCACCGCTGACACAACCGACTCAATCAGCCTTCCGCGGATGAGCTCAGCCTTGATGCACTTCCTGTAAAGGAGCGCTGCAGACTCGCGTATGGAGTCCGGCAAGCCCAGATAGGACGCAATCCTGTCAAGCTCGGAAAGCGCAATGGCAAGGTTCCTCTCCATTGACGAGGCAATGGATGCCCTCTTGTGCCACTTCCTCATTCTGTAGAGCTGCGCCTGCTTCTTGGGGGAAATTTTAGCCCCGCGGATGTCGCGGTTGTACTGGTCAATCTCGGTGACAAGCCCCTTGTTTGGGCGCATGTACTTGATGGGCGCTCCGCCGCGTGCGCGCTTCTCGCGCTGCTCTGCGTCAAACGCACGCCACTCAGGGCGAGGGTCCTCGAGGTTCTCGGCAATTATCAAGCCGCAGTTCGAGCACACAATCTCGCCCTTTTCATAGTCGCGCGTAAGCCTTGCGCTGCTGCATTCGGGGCATTTTTCAATAGCCATTCTCCCACCTCTAATCCCACTAGTATCGCAGATAGTTACATTTTAAAAAGTTGTGACCTCGTTATAAATAGAAGAGTTTATAAACTTTTTGCCAACCTCGAGGGATTGAACTAGCGCGAGAGAAGATAGACGACGACAATCACGGCGATGATCATCACGCCCGAAAATATCAGCCTGTCAATCATAATGCCCCTATGGATTTCTCTTTTTATAAAGCTTTCATGCCCAAATTCCACTTATGCGCGTTGCATTTGTGACAGATACGCATTTTGGCTACCGCCGCTTTGAGCAAGACGCCTACAAGCAGGGGAAAGAGGCCATCCTGTCAGCCGCGCGCGAGGCAGACCTGCTCATTTTGGGCGGGGACAACTTCGACGTCTCGCTTCCCCGCATGGAAACTCTTTCAGAGGTGACGGGCATATTGCGCGAGGCGCTTGCCATTTTCCGCTCGCGCGGCATGGAAGGGGTTCCAATTTACGCAATCCACGGCAACCACGACAGGCGCGCCAAGGGATTTGTGCACCCAACAGAGCTTCTCGCCCACTCGGGCCTTCTCACCCTTTTCCACAACACAACGGTGCTGCATGAGCACAAGGGCGAAAAAGTCGCAATTTCAGGCATGGGAAGCGTGCCTGAGGACTATGCCAAGGATGCGCTTTCGCAGATCACCTGCAAGCCCCAACATGGCGCATTCAACATTTTCGTTGTCCACCAGTCCTTCCAGGAGTTTGACATCTCCGGAAATGACATTTTCATTACGTTTGACGACCTTCCCGCAGGCTATGACCTCTATTTATGCGGCCACATTCACAAGCCAACGCTTTCAGGCAAGGTGATAAACCCCGGAAGCACAGTGGTGACGCAACTTCGCGAGGACGAGGCTGGAAAGCGCGGCTGGCTGCTCTACGACACTGTTGCGCGCAAGGCCGAATTCAAGCCAATTGCCTCGCGCCAGCTCTTCCACAGCATCCTCACATTCGAGGCGGCAAAGCCTGATGAAATACGCGCAAAAGTGGAGGCAGAAGCGCGCCGCCTTCTTGCCGGCGCGCCTGATTCACTGGTAAAAATAGTGGTGAAAGGCACGCTTGCGCCGGGCTTTGGCACGGCAGACCTTTCCCTTCCTGCGCTTGGCGACAATGTTTTCATTGACAACAGCATGAACTCCGAGAGCCTGAAAGAGAGAATCGCGCAAATCAAGCTTTCGCGCGAGAAAAAGCTCTCGGCACGCCAGCAGGGCATGGAAATATTGCGCAAGAAGCTGAAGGAAGCGAATTTCACGCTTGGCGACCCCGAGCACGTCTTTGAGATGCTCCTTGAGGGAAACAGCAAATTCCTTGCCGAAGTAAAAGAACGGATCGAAAAAGAGGTTGCAGAGGGCTAGAAGTCAACTCTGTCGCAGCGCATGTAGTCGCGCAAGGCCTTTGGCACGTCAAAGCCGTTCTCATCCTGGAAATTCTCCATTATGGCAATCATTGTCCTGCCAACGGCAATGCCGCTGCCGTTGAGCGTGTGAACGTATTCCATCTTGCCGCCCCTGCGGAAGCGGATGTTCGCGCGCCTTGACTGGAAATCAGTGCAATTCGAGCAGGATGAAATCTCGCGGTACTTGTCCTGCGATGGCAGCCACACTTCCAAGTCATACGTCTTTGCGGACGCAAATCCCAAATCACCCGTGCAAAGCTCAATTACCCTGTAAGGCAGCTCAAGCTTCTTCAGCACTGACTCAGCATCTTTCGTGAGCTTCTCAAGCTCGCTGTACGACTCTTCCGGCGTGGTGAATTTCACCAGCTCCACCTTGTTGAACTGATGCTGGCGCATTATTCCCTTGATGTCTTTTTGGTACGAGCCTGCCTCGCGCCTGAAGCACGCGGAATAGGCGCAGAACGACATGGGGAGCTGCTCTTCTTTCAATATTTCACCTGAAAAAAGGTTGGTGACAGGCACTTCTGCAGTCGGAATCAGCCACAGATCCTCGTTCTCGCACTTATAAAGCTCCTCGGCGAATTTCGGCAGCTGCCCGGTGCCGGTCATTGTTTTCGTGGTCACCATGAATGGGGGCAAGAGCTCAGTGTAGCCGTTCATTGCCTGAAGGTCAAGCATGAAGTTTATGAGCGAGCGCTCCAAGCGAGCCGCAAGCCCTTTCAGGAAAACAAACCTATGGCCAGATATTTTTGAGCCGCGCTCAAAGTCAATGAGCTTTTCAGACACCTCGTAGTGTGGCTTGGAGTCCTTGCTTGTCTTTTTAGGGGTGCCCCACTTTCTCACTTCAGGGTTGCTCGCCTCATCCTTGCCAACCGGCACGCTCTTGTCAGGGATGTTTGCAACCGTCATCAATATTCCATTCATCTGCGCCTCAAGCGCATTTGCCTTTTCATCCGCAGCGGAAATGTCCGTTGCGAGCTTTTTCGTAGTTGCAAGTATTTTGTCCACACTCTCGCCTTTCTTTTTAGCCTCGGCAATCTTTGACGACGCCGCATTCCTCTCGGCTTTCAGGTTGTCAGCCTCGTTTTTCAAAACGCGCCATTTCTTGTCAAGCGCCATAAGCTCGGCAGCAGGCGCAGTGTCTGCTCCGCGCTTCCTGAGCGAATCCTCCAGAATTGACGGGTCCTCGCGGATAAGCTTAAGTGACAGCATTCAACCCAACTCCTCGCGAAGCTTCGCGACCAGTTCCTGCCCGATTCTTGCCTGCGCCTCTTTTGTGCTTCCTGCAATGTGCGGAGTGAGCATCACGTTCTCAAGCCCGCACAGCTTGCCGCTGTATGGCTCTGACGGGTAAACATCCAGCGCAGCGCCTCCAATTCTTCCTTCCTTCAGCGCACTGTATAGCGCCTCCTCATCAACAAGGCCGCCGCGCGCAGTATTCACAACTACTGCGTTCTTCTTCATCTTTGCAATATTTTCATTGCCTATAATGCCTGTTGTATCTGGCGTAAGCGGCACATGAAGAGAAATATAGTCCGACTTTGCGAACAGCTCGTCAAGCGGCACGCTTTTGCCAACGCCTTCGCTGCTGCGCGGGTCAAAATAAACAATTTCCATGCCCAGCGCAGACGCCTTTGCAGCAAGCGATGAGCCAATCCTTCCCATGCCCACAATCCCCAGCACCTTGCCCATAAGCTCAGTGCCTGTAAGCTCTTTTTTCAGCCACTGCTTCCCTTTCATGCTGGCATCAGCCTTTGGAAGCTTGCGGCAAACCGCAAACATCATGCCAAGCGCAAGCTCTGCAACCGAGTTGGTGGAAGCTGCAGGCGTGTTCACCACTTTTATTCCGCGTTTTTTGCACGCCTCCTGGTCAATGTTGTCAATGCCGACTCCTGCGCGCGCCACAAGCTTGAGCTTGGGCGCCGAAGCAAGCAGCTCCTCAGTCACTTTTGTTGCACTGCGAACAATAAGCGCATCAGCATCTGCAAGCGCAGCCTTCAGGTCGGCGGGCGTCACAGCCGTTTCGCCAAGCTTTGATATTTCCGCCACCACTTCAGGCTCCATCCTGTCTGCAATCACAATTTTCACGAGCAACTACCTCCATTCTTCATTTGCGAGTGAAAAGACAGAAGAGCGCAACTCTTCTGGATTTTCATGATATCCTCTTCTTCAGCCCTTCCTGCATCTCACTTTCCCAGTTCCTTCCTTATTGCATCAAACGCATAGTCAAGATGCGCATCGTCGAAATTGCCCAAATGGCAAATCCTGAAGAATTTTCCCTTCAGCTCGCCAAAGTCGCGCGCAGTCACCAAATTGTGATTCTCGCGCAACTTTTTCCTAAAGCCGTCCGCATCCTCCATCACAAAGCCCGTGATGGACGGCGAGTAAAAGCCAGGCTCTGCAAACACCTGGTAGCCAATGCTCTCCACAAACTTCCTTGCCTTCTCCGCCGCTTTTACATGCTTTTCCCTGTGCGCATCAAATCCGCCGCGCTCGTTGATGTAGTCAATTGCCGCTTTCATTGAGTAAAGCACAGACACGGCTGGCGTGGTGGGCGTCTGGAAGGTGTCCATGTTCTTCTTGAACTTCTTCATGTCAAGGTAGAAGGAGCGAGCAGGTATTTCTTCCGCCCTTTTCAATGCCTCATCCGTGCAGGCAACTATTGCCATGCCAGGCGCAGCGCCAATCGCCTTTTGCGAGCCTGTGGCCGTGAAATCCACGCCAAATGCCTTGATGTCCAAAGGCGCTGACGCCCACGCAGAAACAGCATCAAGAATGGTCACCATTCCCTTGCTTTTCGCGTAATTGCAAATCTCCTTTGCATTGTTCAGCACGCCCGTGCTCGTCTCGTTGTAAACCATGCTGAAAATCTGCGCGCCTGACTTGTCTATAAGCTCCTTTGCCCTCTCAAGCGACCATCCCTTGCCAAGCGGCTGCGTTTCCACCTGCACTTCCTTGCAGTAGATTTTCGCGCACGCAGCCAATTTGTCGCCAAACGTGCCATTGGTAAGGACAAGCGCCTTGTCAGTAGGCTTTGTGAGGCACGCCCATCCCATTTCCAGCCCAGCGCTGCCAGAGCCGGTCACCAAAAACACGTGGTCCGCGTTGAAGTCTTTTTTCATCGCAGTTACAATCCCCTTAATCAGCTCCTTTATTTCCGGTCCCCTGTGGTATATCATTGGCTGGCTCTGGGCAAGCCTGATTGGATCGGCAAGCTCCACAGGACCAGGCGTAAGCATGTGCATTTTGCCTTCTGAATTCAGCGGCGCGCTGAATTTCTGAAAATTTTTCTGAGGAAAATTTTCATCTGCCATATTATCATCCTCTCCGCACCGAATTAGGGAGAATACCATTATAAAAACAAGGGAGCAACGTCATTATGGGCGTTATGAAAAAACTTAGCAAAAAGGAAGAAATTATAGAGGAACTCATGTTCAGGGATGCCGAAGCAGAATACCGCAAAGTCAAGGCAGGGAAGGCACGCCTGCACAGAATAGAGGATATCTAAGTGGTTCTTGGATGGACAATTACAAGCTAGCCGCGCCATTTTCGCTTTCCGGCGACCAGCCGCAGGCAGTGGACGCGCTGGCTAAAGGGGTGAAGAAAGGCGGCAAGCAAACATTGCTTGGCGTGACGGGAAGCGGCAAAACATTCACCATTGCGAATTTGGTGGCGCGTACAGGCCGAACCGCACTAGTAATCTCCCACAACAAGACGCTTGCAGCGCAGCTTTACTCAGAGTTCCGCCAATTCTTCCCTAAAAACAAGGTGGGCTACTTTGTTTCGTACTACGACTACTACCAGCCTGAGAGCTACATCCCGCAGACAGACACCTACATTGAGAAAGACGCGCAGATAAACGAGAAAATCGAGCGATTGCGGCTCCAGTCAACCGCCTACCTTCTCTCCCCCGGCCCCGCAATCATAGTTTCCACTGTTTCCTGCATCTATGGCTTAGGCTCGCCAAAGGAATGGCTGGAAATGTCTGTGGACATAAGGAAGGGCGAGCCGGTGGACCGCTCAACTCTTCTCTCCTCGCTCATTGCCATACAGTACGAAAGAAATGAAATCGACTTGAAGCCCGGCATCTTCCGCGCAAAGGGCGACACAATCGACATTGTGCCTGGCTACCAGCAGGAAATCATCCGCTTGGTGCTTGACGGCGACAAAATAGGCAAAATCCTTATCTGCGAGCCCATAAGCTGCGCCAAGCTTGAAGAGCTTCCAGAGGTTCGCATCTTTCCTGCCAAGCACTACATTGTGCCGAAAAGCGCCAAGGAGCGCGCGCTGCGCGGGATTCGCTCCGAACTTGAGGCGCGCCTTCCCGACCTGCCGCAGATGGAAGCCTACCGCCTCAAACAGCGCACCAACTACGATTTGGAGCTAATTGAAGAGCTGGGCTACTGCAAGGGCATTGAGAACTACTCGCGCCACTTTGACGGCAGGAAGCCTGGCAAGCCACCCTACACGCTCATGGACTTCCTGCCTGATGACGCGCTAGTTGTGATTGACGAGTCGCACGTAACGCTTCCCCAGCTGCATGGGATGTACCATGGCGACCGCACGCGCAAGAAAAACCTGATAGACTACGGCTTCAGGCTTCCCTGCGCGTACGACAACCGCCCCCTCAAGTTCGAGGAATTTGAAACTCACATGAAAAACGTGATTTTCGTTTCAGCAACGCCATCAGAGTACGAGCGCAACACTTCCGCGCAAATTGTGGAGCAGCTTGTTCGTCCCACTGGCCTGCTGGACCCCCAGGTTTCCATACGCAAGACAGAGGGGCAGATAGAGGACCTGATGCGCGAAATACAGGCGCGTGCAGCAAAGAAGGAGCGTACGCTTGTCACCACGCTCACCAAGAGGATGGCAGAGGACTTGACCGACTACCTTACGCAAAAGGGCGTGAAAGTGCGCTACCTGCACTCGGAAATCGAAACAATACAGCGCACTGAAATCATCAGAAAGCTCCGCTTGGGCGAATTCGACTGCCTTGTGGGCATCAACCTTCTTCGCGAAGGGCTTGACATCCCGGAAGTATCGCTTGTGGCAATACTTGACGCTGACAAGCAGGGCTTCCTGCGCAATGAAACCTCCCTCATACAGACCATGGGGAGAGCCGCGCGCAACGCAGCCAGCGTTGCCATACTCTACTGCGACAAGGAGACCGACGCCATCAAGCGCGCAGTTGCAGAGACTTCGCGCCGCCGCGCAGTTCAGGAAGAGTTCAACCGCAAGCACAACATCACGCCAAAAACAATCTACAAGTCCGTTCTCTCCTCGCAGCTCGCTCCGGGCGCAGATGACGAGGAGGACGCAAAGCAGCGCGCCATGGGCGACTCTGAGCTTCGCGCGCTTGCCATCAACCTGGAAGCCGAAATGCAGCGCGCCGCAGAGGCGCTTGACTTTGAGCGCGCAATAGAGCTTCGCGACCAATTGGCAGAGCTTTCCGGCAAATTGGATAGTGCAAAGAAAGCAAAACCAAAGAAAACGCGCGCCAAGAAAAAGAAGTAGCTACATCTTTGCCGTTGCTTTGAATTCTTTTTCCACACCATCAAGGTATTTCTTCACAGTGAAATTTTCCAATACTCTTTTTCGCCCCATCTTGCCCATATGCTCATTGACATCTGGATTGTTAGCCAGATATTGCATTCTCTCTGCCATTTCCTTGGCATTATTGACAAGAAAACCTGTCTTTGAGTCCAAAATCGAATAAATCGGGCCGCCTTCATTCACCGATATGCAGGGCTTGAACGATGCCATGGATTCAAGTGGTATCAGCCCCCAATCCTCATCAATTGCACAAAAGAGCGTAGCGTAGCAGTTTGAGTAAAGCCCATGCATCTTTTTGTCATCCGGGCTGATGACAAATTCTATGCCTGTGCCATGGGCCTCTTTCTTCAAGAAATGAAAATATGCGTTGTCGCGCGCAGAATCGGAAAGAAAGCCTGCGATTATGAGCTTCCAGCCCCTCTTTTTGAACAGTTTGAAAGCCCTGATTGCCATCTCCATCCTTTTTTCAGGCACTATGCGAGAAGGGTACAGGAAATATTTCTTATATTCGGTTAGTGAATAGTTCTTGGGCTCCACGCCAGGGTAAACGATTTCGACATCATCCCTTTTCAGGAATCTTGAAATCCTCTCTTTCACAACTGGCGAGATCGTATATATTCTCTCAATATTCGGGACTATCCTTTTTTCTATCTGGAGATAATTTTCCAGGCAAAATTCTGTGAACCAGGTGGCGTCATTGACATATGTTTTCTGGTAAAGAGCCTTGTCGAAAGCAGATCGAATTGGGCTATAGCAGCACCAGCAGACGCGCTCATTGCGTGCCCTTATCCATTCAGATGGGACGACGTTGGCATTGATTATGTCATAGTCATCCCTTATTTTATACGATATGAAAGGCCAGGCAGACATTATGGAAATCATTACGCGCCTATCGTAGTTGCTAAGTGCTTGAAAAAACGGGAGTGGCGCAATGGGCTTTATGATGCGTATGTCAAATTCCGAAAATTCCGGAAAGCCAATCTTCTTGTCATATTCTGTGGTGTATATTATCGGATTGAATTTCTTTGCCACATCCAGCATCACGCGCTGGGCGCCGCCCTTGTAACTCAAAGACGGGTCCATCAGCACAATATCCATAAACTGCACCTGCTGCCAGTTAAAGCGAATCCTGCAAATATCTGCTTACTGCTTTTTCATCGGTTTGGAACCGTTTCCGCATTTCGTTATGCCATTTTCTGCATTTGAGAAATTCGGTAAGTATGATGAATTTGGATTCAAAAGGCGCGAGTGGCGAGCATTTCAGGAAAACATACGCCATTTCCTTAACGTCTGCAAAAATAATTTTGTGCAGATTTTGCAAAATCATCTTGAGCGTAAAATTCCTCAATATGGTGCGTTGGCGGTTGGTGTGTGCCTTCCAGGCAGAAAATCCGGGCGTTTTGCCGGTTGACCCTGTATAGTGATGGAACACCACGGCATCGTGCACATATTCTGAGCCAAAACCAGCCCAACGCAGCTTGAAGGCCAAGTCAACATCCTCGTAATAAATGAAATAGTCGCCGCGCATGTACTGGTTTTCCCCTTCCTTGACTTTTTCGAGTGTTGACCTGCGATACAAAGCGGCATTGGCGCTTGGCCCAAATATATCCTGGGGGTAAGATGATGCCTTGCAAACCCTCTCCCCAAAATTGCGGTCGCGTGCCATTCCGTTTTTGGCAATTACCAGCCCAGTAGAATTGACAAAGCCTGGCTTTTTCAGGAACATCAGCCTAGAGGCAAAACTAGCCACCGACGGGCTGCTTCGGTCAGCATAAGAAACAAGCGTTTTCAGCCATTTTTCATCTGCCACGGTGTCATTATTGAGCAAAACGACGTATTTTCCGCGCGATGCAGCTATCCCTATATTGCAAGCCTCTGGAAAGCCTATGCCCTTTGCATTTTGGATAACTTTTACAAATGGGAACTTTTTCCGGATTAGTCCAACCGAGCCATCCGTTGAAGCATTATCCACAAGTATTGCTTTAAAATCCTTGAAAGTTTGCTTTTTCAATGAGTTAAGGCATGGCGCCAGGAAATGCTTACCATTCCAGTTGACAATTATCACGGAAACCTTGGGTAAGTTATGCGCACTATCCTGCATTTTTCCACCAAACCCACTGGCATTCTGGTGTAGCTTAGCATATAAAGCTTCTTTTGCCAAAACAAAGGCAAGATGCGCAAGCATCTTGACGCAAAGTAGCCCATCAGGGCTACAACAAGGCAAAGGTAGGCAAAAATGCAGGACAAAATCATCATAAAAGGCGCCAGGGAGCACAACCTCAAAAACCTCACGCTGGAGATTCCAAGGAATTCGCTTACTGTCATTACTGGCCTTTCCGGCTCAGGCAAAAGCACGCTTGCGTTTGACACCCTTTACGCCGAGGGGCAGCGCCGCTACGTGGAGTCGCTCTCAGCCTACGCGCGCCAATTCCTGGGCGTTATGAACAAGCCCGACGTGGACTCCATTGAGGGGCTTTCGCCTGCCATTTCCATCGAGCAGAAGACAACCACGAGGAACCCGCGCTCCACCGTGGGCACCACAACTGAAATATTTGACTACCTGAGGCTTCTTTACGCGCGCATCGGCACGCCTCACTGCCCGCAGTGCGGCAAGCCCATCACATCGCAGACAACAGAGCAGATTGCCAATGCAGTGCTCTCCTCTGCCAGCGCAGAGGGGAAGAACGTGCAGGTGATATCGCCTGTCATACGCGGAAAAAAAGGCACATACGAAAAGCTCTTCGACGAATTCAGGCAAAAAGGTTTCTCGAGGGTGCGCGTGAATGGCAGTGTGATGGAGCTTGATAGCCGCATCCCAAAGCTTGACAAGAACAAGCGCCACACAATAGAGGTGGTGGTGGACAGGTTCACAGCCACCAACCAGGGCAGGCAGAGGCTGCTGGAAGCGCTGAAGACGGGAATACGCGAAAGCGGCGACGGGCTGGTAATCGTTGCCATTGAGCGCGGACGCGAGCTGCTTTTCTCCCAGATAAACTCCTGCCCTGACTGCGGCATTTCCACAGGCGAGCTGCAGCCGCGCATGTTCTCCTTCAACTCCCCTTATGGTGCGTGCGAGGAGTGCAAAGGAATGGGCGTAAAGATAATTTTTGATGTTGACCTCGTGGTGCCTGACAAGCAAAAGACGCTGCGCGAAGGCGCAATTCTTCCATGGAGAAACAGCGTGATGGGCGGCTATTACTCCCACTTGCTTGAAGCGCTTGGCAAGAAGTTCGATTTCTCGCTTGACACGCAATTCAATGCGCTTTCAAAGGAGGCGCGCGATGCAGTGCTCAATGGCTGCGACGAGAAGCTGCAGTACAAGCTGCAGTCTCGCAGCGGCGACTCGTCCTATCAGGGCTGGACAAAGTTCGAAGGCGTGATAAACAACCTGGACAGGCTTTACAAGCAGACAAAGTCAGAGGGCAGGCGCATGGATATGGAAAAGTACATGCGTGAGCTTCCCTGCCCGTCCTGCAAAGGCAAGAGGCTGAAGCCGGAAGTGCTTGCCGTGAAAGTGAACGGGAAGGACATCATAACAGTCACCGACCTGTCCATTGAGTCTGCTTACGGCTTTTTCAGTTCCTTAAAGCTTACCAAAACGGAAGAGACGATTGCACGCCCCGTTCTCCGTGAAATCCAGTCACGGCTGGACTTTTTGCTGAATGTTGGCGTGGGCTACCTGTCGCTTTCGCGCGTAACTGGCACGTTATCTGGCGGCGAGGCGCAGAGGATAAGGCTTGCCACGCAGATTGGCGCGAATCTGATGGGCGTGCTGTATGTATTGGACGAACCATCAATTGGCTTGCATCAGCGCGACAACAACAAGCTCATTTCCACATTGAAAACACTGCGCGACTTGGGCAACACCATGGTGGTTGTGGAGCACGATGAGGAAACAATGAGGAGCTCAGACTTCATGATTGACCTGGGACCTGGCGCAGGCGTGCATGGCGGCAGGATAATGGCAATCGGCACGCCTGAAGAGGTGGAAAAAACGCGCGACTCGCTCACAGGCGCCTACTTGCGCCGCGAGCTCAAAATACCTGTCCCCCAAATACGCCGCCAGCCATCGCGCTGGTTCACGCTGAAAGGTGCGCGGGAAAACAACCTGAAAAAAATCGACGTGAAATTCCCCATTGGCTGCTTTATGTGCGTCACCGGAGTGTCAGGCTCAGGCAAATCCACATTGATAAACGAGACTCTCTACCTTGCGCTCATGAAATACTTCCACCAGTCCAAGCAAGAGCCTGGCAAGTTTGACAGGATAGACGGCGCAGGCGCGCTTACAGATGTAATCTGCGTTGATCAATCGCCAATCGGCAGGACGCCGCGCTCCAACCCTGCCACCTACATTGGCGCATTCACGCCAATACGCGAATTGTTCGCAGGCGTGCCGGAGTCCCGCGCGCGCGGCTATGCGCCAGGGCAATTTTCATTCAACGTCCAGAAGGGGCGCTGCCAGGCATGCGAGGGCGACGGGGTGAAAAGGATTGAGATGGCTTTCCTTGCGGATGTTTATGTCACATGCGAGGAGTGCAATGGCAAGCGCTATGACAGCGAGACTCTTCAGATAAAGTTCAAGGGCAAGAACATACACGACGTGCTTTCCATGAGCGTGGAGGCGGCGCTGCAGTTCTTCCAGAACATCCCGGCGGTGAAAAAGAAGCTTGAGACCATGGTGGATGTTGGGCTCGGCTACATCGCGCTTGGCCAGCCTGCCACCACGCTTTCAGGCGGCGAGGCGCAGAGGATAAAGCTTGCGGCAGAGCTTGCGCGCCGCGACAATGGCTCAATGCTCTACATACTTGACGAGCCCACCACAGGGCTCCATTTCGCAGACGTCTCCAAGCTCCTTGCGGTTCTGCAGCGGCTTGCTGACCGCGGCAACACCATCATCGTGATTGAGCACAATTTGGACGTGATAAAAACCGCGGACTGGGTTATTGACCTTGGCCCTGAGGGGGGCGACGAAGGCGGCGAAATCGTCGCGCAAGGCACGCCCGAGGACATCGCGCGTACCAAGGACAGCTACACGGGCGAATATCTCAAGAAGGTGCTTTGAGCTAGTCAAGGATATACTTATAAACACTTATTTTATACTATTACCACAGCATGTACTGGTGTGGCAATGCAAAAGCAAGAAGGGCAAAGAACCAGCGGAATGGCACCAGCGCAGCCCGGGCGCCAAAATAAAGTGTCCGCTTTTTTCAGGCAAAAGAAGGACTGGGTGAAGCTCAACGCATCCTATCTTGTCGGCACTGTCACTGCAACCACGTGCGCGTACGGCGCTGCATACGTTGCAGAGAAGGCAGGCATGGACCGCATGCAGGCAACCACGTGGGTGGCAGGCCTCGCAGCCTATGTTACCGGCACTGCCGCAATCTGCCTGGGCTGGCAGCTGGGGTGCGACAGCGTTTGCAGTCTGGCTGGGTGCGTCGAATTTCCTTGCAGTCACTGTACAGCAGGTGGCAGACAGGCTGATATTCATTCCAACGTTTAATTTCCTCAACAGGAAAAGGGTAAGGCAGATGGAAAAGCTCGACTCCCCTGCTCCTTAATTTTTTTCTTTCATTCTCTTTTTCCTAAGCAGCCTATGATAGCTTATTCCGAACCTGTGCGCCTCGTCGCGCGCGTATTGCAGAACTTTGAGCGCGGCTGACGAATGCGGCAGGCGGATGGGGAGCGCGCGCTCAGGCGAGTATATTTCCTCAAACTCCTTTGCAAGCGAGACAATTGGCACCTCAAGCTGCAGCTCTGAAAGCGCGGAAAGCGCGGCTGACAATTGCCCTGGCCCG
>Ga0268276_1001168_pt1 | contig 27121 bp, 21 predicted proteins | sample saktaG_4_FD_190145 | JGI IMG/M metagenome (GOLD analysis project Ga0268276, IMG submission 190145) | Saline water microbial communities from Sakinaw Lake, British Columbia, Canada - sak_2010_1_5_45m | ecosystem: Environmental > Aquatic > Non-marine Saline and Alkaline > Saline ...
TTCTATGATAGAAAGAGTTTTATAAATGAATTTGATAAAGAAACACACCCCGATTTTCCTTCGGAAAATCACCCCTCTTTTTAGAGGGGAATTCTGTAAATCTCCTCTTGTTCCTCCCGACAAATGTCATTCCCACGAAAGTGGGAATCCAGTAGAGATAAGGGATTGTGGATTCCCAATTCCCGACATATCGGGAAAAAAGAAAGGAATGAATATAAAAATGAATAAAGGAAATAAAATGAAAACGAGATTAACTAAAGGAATAATTTTAGTATTAGGAATGAGTTTATTTTTTAGTTCCCTAATATTTGCCGGTCCCAATGAGAATGCCGGTATAGTATTTGATCTGGATGCCACAACTTATGGTAATCAGAATCTGACCAATATACCCTCACAACCCGCAGGAACTTACATACGGTTAGATGTATATTGCACTGGGGTTCAAAACTTAGATACCTACGAGTTTGAGGTTATCTATGACCCGACAGAACTTGCTTATGTAGCGGCTTCTGCTGCAAATCTCATTACTTTTGAACCGAACATACTTACTACTAATGGTGGTGAGGCGATAGGCTGGATGATTGATACTTCTACACCGGGAGTCCTAAGCCTTGCCTATACCTTAGCCGGTGTTGATACTCTTGAGGCACCAGAAGGCGAAGGACTAATTGCAGACATTGTATTTCAAGCTCAGGTCGCAACTCATGGTACTCTTTCCTTTGGTGATGTGCACTTCTATGATTCCTTTGAGGTGATGGACATTATTACAGATAAAGGAATAGCTATACTATATGAGTTTGGTAATATTGATGGAACAGTAACAGATGCTAATAATGGTGAACCTATTGAGGGTGCTATTGTATCTATTGGTGATTTTTCAGATACAACCGGCACAAATGGAACTTACCTCTTAGAATATGTTCCTCCTGGAATACATGATATTACCTGCACAGCGGAAGGATATTATGATACTGTTGATGTCGTAGAAGTGTTAGAAGGCCAAACCGTTACAATTGATTTCGTTTTGGAACCCTTTCACTATGGTACGCTTGATGGTACAGTAACAGATGCTAATAATGGTGAACCTATTGAGGATGCTCTGATAACCGCTACAAGTCAGGGTAAAGTTGAATATACCGGCTTCACCAATGCTGACGGCTATTACATAATTGATAGTCTGTTGGCTAGTGAGATAGTAGGTAATTATATAGTTATCTGTGATGCAGGGGTGCCATATACTTCAGGCGAAGTAACGGATGTAGAAATTATTGAAGATGAAATAACTACTATTGATTTTGTATTAACCTCACCTATTATGGTAGTAGATCCTACTTCTATTAATGTAACCATTATTCCTCCAGATGATACCCTTACAACATATATTACAGTTAGCAATACTGGTAGTGCTCCCTTAGAATGGACTGTTGATATACAATTTCCAGACAGGCAAGTAATTAATATTCCACCTGCAACAACTGATTTTCCAAGGTCTGAAGACAAACTCTCATTATCTCTTGCACCTCAAAATGGAGAACCAACTAATAGTTCTACTACACCAATGATAAATCTATTAAGGGGTACAACAGCTTATGCATTTAATATGTATCCAGGCTCTGACTTCGTAACTTTCGATACCGACGTTCCAGGAACTTGGCTTACAACAATTCCTATTACTTACTCCCCCTTTGCTGCTGACTTTGATATAGATGATAATTTCTATGCTGTAGATTACAACACCAATAATCTTTATGCAGTTGATATTGAAACAGGTGTATTTACATTAATTGGTCCTACACAGGCATCTACAGATTTAGCTTGTGATAAAACCGATGGAACAATGTATGCTGCCTCTTATTACGGATCCAATTCATATCTATACACAATTGAATTGACTACAGGTTCAGCCACACTAATTGGATTGATAAATGCTGGTGGACTTATAATCTCTATGGCTTGTGATGGCGAAGGTAATCTGTGGGGTTTTGATATTGTAGATGACGCATTATATGCAATTGATAAAGATGATGGACATGGAACTTATGTTGGATTAGTTGGTTTCGATGGTAACTATGCTCAATCTATGGCATGGGACCCTGAAAGCGAGATTGTTTATATGGCGGCTTATAATAATACTGTAGGAGCTGGTCAACTTCGAATTGTAGATACTTCTACCGGTGCCACAGCATTAGTTGGTACTTTTAGCGGCGGTGCAGAAGTCACAGGTTTAGGATTCCAGGGTGGTGGAGCACGTTGGATTTGGCTTAGTGAATATTCTGGTATAGTTCCTCCTGGTTGCGACTCATTAGTAACAGTTTACTTCGATGCTTGTGAAGATCCTGCAGGAACAATTCATACTTGCGATATCTTCTTTGAATCTGATCCTGATGTCGGTACTGTGACAGTTCCTGTTACATTAATGGTCGGTGAGCCCGAATATGGTGATCTTAATGGTTATGTTACTGCAGCTACAGGTGGAGCTCCAATTGAAGGCGCTGAGATCATAGCTGGTACCTATACAGACTCCACTGATGAATATGGTTACTATGAAATCCTCGATATGATGGTAGGTTACTACACTGTCGAATGTACTGCTGTCGGTTATAACTCTCAGCTAGTACCTGATGTGCCGATCGTGGTTGATCAGACAACTACACTTAACTTCGCACTTCTTGCTCCTATTATGGTAGTCGATCCTACACTTCTCAATGTTATTGTACCTCCTGGATCAACTGATTCAACCTACTTCACCATTTATAATAATGGTGACGGGGAAATGAACTTCGACATCACACTGTATGACTACGGAAAAGTACTTACAGACTACAGCAATTGTTCAAACGGTGGCACAATTGTTTCTCAAAACGGTGTTCAAACAGGTCCTGGTAACAGCAGCGGCTTCCAGGCAGATGGCACGAAGGATGAAGTCATAATTCACTATGACGGAGAAAATTATGATGCTATCGGTCTTACCTCAAGTGGAACATTCATGGTTGCATCCAGATTTACTTCAGATGAACTCGGTATATACTATGATACTTACGAGATCACAGGAGTAGAACTCTACATCAATGATACAGGTTCTGCTTTGACGCTCAAGATCTGGGAAGGCGGTTCATTTGGAAATCCCGGTTCAGAAATATACTCACAAGATGTGTTTGGTTCGATCGTTGCAGAATCCTGGAATATTCTTGACCTTACCACTAATGTTCCATTGCTTGCCGGTAATGAATACTGGGTTGGATATGAAACTACACACTTAACTGGAGAATATCCCGCAGGTTGTGATGCTGGTCCAGCTGTAGTTGGCAAGGGAGATTGGATCTATCTTGCTCCAGGTCCATGGGAGCAATTACATGTCTTGGCACCCGCTTTGAATTATAACTGGAACATCCGTATGGTCATTGACTTTGGTACAGCTCCTTGGATTATTGTCGATCCGTTATTTGGAACAATTCCAGCCTATAGTTCTATGCCTATTTCTGTAATGTTCGATGCTACTGAACTTACACAAGGTGAAATCAAGACCGCTGATATCGAGATAGTATCTGATCCTGATGTCGGAGTAGTAATTGTACCAGTTACAATGCTTGTTGGTGAAGCACCTTCTGCCGGTGAAATATCTGTAAAAGAGACCAAACTGTATGCTAATTTCCCGAATCCAATGCTCAACTCTACAACTTTCAACTTCAGTCTGAAAGATAGATCTCATGTAACACTGTCTATTTACAACGTAAAAGGACAGTTAGTTGGGATATTGCTCGATAATGAGCTTGATCCTTCGGCTGATCATAAGGTTGTTTGGGATGGTACTGCGAACGGTAAACAGCTTGCAAATGGTATCTACTTCTACAAGCTTGAGACTAACAGCAAGACTTTCCTAAAGAAGATGTTGCTGATGAAATAGCTTCTCGCGTTCTTACTCATCAAGTGTAGAAATACATAAGGGAAGAAGATTCCCCATCTTCTTCCCTTTAAACCAAAAAGGATATTTCATTTAGATGAATAAATTTTTAAAAGAAAACTGAGATAATGACATTATTCTCGCGTTCGATTGTTATATCTCAAACAAACGACAGTCTATGGGAGCATGTTTCGGCCACCGATTGTGCTGTACAGCTCCCATACGACTGTCTTTACCCACTCTCTTTACCAAGGCCTTCAGGACGCCTGCCCAGTGAAATTTCTTCCATTTAACTGGGGTGAAATCTTTTTATTTTTAACCTATGAAATATATTATTTATTTCATCAGGTTCACTGTTCCCTGCTTGGTAAAGCATACAGTTTTCTCGTTCCCAAGTTGAACTTGGGAACGAGTGAGTTGAAAACACTATTGAAGAAATATTATAAGTGTAATAATAAATATGAATATTCATATCGCTCCTCACTCCTAATATATGGATGTTAAATGGATCAAGATTCATACGTTTTACCAAATAAAGAAAAAATAAAAGTTTCTGAAATATATAAAATAGGTAAGATGAAGGATAGAGGTGAGTATAGTCATAACATATATTTCAACAAATGGAGTTTTCAGGTCATATTTAATAATGGTGATATTAAAGATGTAGAAGAGCCCTATTATTATTCGGATTGGGGAGATGCCAGAGCGAAGTTAGAAAAAATAAGGAATGATCTTATTCAGACATTTGAAAATTATAAAAAGATATGATTTTATGTTTTTTAAAATTTCCATAAAAGTTATTCAAATTGAGAAAAGCTATCATCTCTGTTATTCCGTATATAAGCGAGGTAAACCCCATTTCATCCAAACAGTATTGAATAAATATTATAAGTGTAAGAATAAATATTAATATTCATACCACTCCTCACTCATGGACATGGGGAGGATACATACAGTATTCTTCCCGTGCTCCTGAGGTGCTGGATGCGAAATTGTAAAAAAATAATAAAAGGAGTATGACTGATGAAAGTAAAAGTGTTAGTAGTAAGTTTATTCATTTTAGGAATGTGTTCCCTTGCCTACGGAGAAGAGAGAGGATGCACACATAAGGAACTGCAGCCCGAGGGAGGTTTTGTCTGTGTGGGTGAAGCAAAGATATACGAACCGCCTGAAAAACCTGAAAGCCAGGTCATGCAAAAAGGTATGAGAGACAATTGGGTGTTAGCTGATTCATTGGAACTGTCGCATTATGTCGATGCCGGAGGGATTTACAGCATCTATTTTGATAATGATAATGATTCCCTTGAACAGTATCCGCTCTATCCTGAATATCCCTTATTGAACGAATCAAAGCAAGCGATAGCCAGAGCGCCAAAGTGGCTGAGGAACGATCTTTATAATGTTCTGTCACGTATCAGCGAATTTTATCAGCCCGAATGGGCATCCGCAATCAATGATGCCGAGGATCCGTATATAGATGAGATCGTTTTTTCTATTGCACATCTATCCCCTGAATATCTTTCCGCAAATTCGGGAGGCGACCTTTACGGTTCTGCAGAACTGTTACAAGAAAACGCAGAGATGATCTACAATAATGCTCAGTATCTGGATTATGTTGAAGTGGTCGATTACGGAAGTTCTACAACAGATGAAAATTATTATTCAACCACACGATATTGGAAAGTGGATACTGCAGGTGATACTGTGCAGGTAGAAGTTCCCAGAGAGATTTATTACTGGTATATTGTGGATCCAAAAATTACAGATGAGATCCCCGGGTACATTGATCCCAATATTATAGAAAACAACACCACACATAATAATAATTTTGCTGATCCTCCAGTCGGTGTTTTCTGGAGGAACTATCTTTTCAACCAGGCAGATGCAGGTTATCCGGTATTAAAGGATTCTCTGGCAGAATGTAAGGTTGTGTGGGACGGCACACAGAATGTGAATGCAACGATGACACATGCGATGGCTGTCATTACGAGATGGATCAACGAAACAATGGAATTTACTTCAGGCAATGAAAGACCTCACCAACCGGTACGCATCTATAAAAAACATATTGGAAGATGTGGAGAACATGCGGATATAAGTGCAGCGACATCACGTTCTGCGCTCATTCCTTGTACAAGTATATTGGCAATATCCGGCGATCATACGTGGAATGAATTCTGGGATGATGGCTGGGTGCATTGGGAACCCGTGAACAACTCTCTTAATAATCCTTTGGTTTATGAAAATGGTTGGGGAAAGTGCTTTGGTTCTGTATTCGAGATACGAAGTGACGGCTGGTTTTCATCTGTAACTGGAACATATTCTGATGGCAGTGCTACCATTACAATTTATACGATGGACAGCCAGGGTAACCCGATAGATGGTGCCGAAGTGCTGCTTGCGGTAGGAGTAGGTTCTAGCATTTATATTGATAATTACGGATTGACCGACAACGAGGGAAAATACACTTTCATTGTGGGAGAAGGTAAACATTATTATGCGCGGATAGATACGGATATAGGTAGTTACCCGACAGCTCCTAATACAGTCGAATCAGTAGTCAGCAATACTGTAAACGGACAGAACTATACCTATTCATTTTCAGTATCCGGAACTATGCCATCATTAGGTTGGACAAGTATTGATGTTCCTGAAGATGATGTGGATGATTATCTTATGTCTGTTGAATTTACAGTTCCTTTCCAGATCGTAAGCGGTCTTTCATTGATGGATGACTTGAACAGCTCAACCCTGTACAAGAAAGAGGAAACGGGTGGCATCGATTATGTGATGACGGATGAGCTTAATTTTATCTGGTTTTTGATGAATATACAATTTGAATGCTTTAATATACTTCTTAATGCGGATCAGGGAAATTTTGATTTTGACGTTCCGGTTGGATCTGATTGGTATTGTAACTATTCCAATCTGTTGCATCTTAATAATCTCCAATATGTGGATGGTGTTGCAAGATTGTATTCTTATGTTCCTACCTCCGTTGATGATCACAGTGTGGGCGGGAGTTCTGATATGTTGCTGATGAATTCACCTAATCCTTTCAATGGCTCGACCACTATTTCTTATTTCGGAACCACCCGACTTCACTCCGCTTCGCCGTGGCAGGCGAATTCACACGAATTGTCGCGAATAAAAATTTATAATGTGAAAGGACAATTGGTAAAACAATTAAGATTTAACCCGCCCACGGAAGGATCTGATTTAGGATTTAGTACGGTGTGGGACGGAAAAGATCACAGTGGAAAAAAGGTGAGTCCCGGTATTTACTTCTATAAAATGTGCGCAGATGGGGTTGATAAAGAATTTAATAAGCTGTTGTTAATCCGCTGATAGTTGTAGGGTCATTTCCCCGAAATGACTGAATAGCCCGCCAGTCATCGTTAAACTACGCCTTGGCAAGCAGCCCTACGCAGATTGGACAGATTTTCGCGAATATTCACAAAAATATAATCAATAACAAAAAATAATTGTCACCCTGAGCTTGTCGAAGGGTCTTCAAGTTAAGATAATCTAACACTATAGGGAGATTCTTCTTCGATCAGTTAAAACTCCGCCTAACTGGTCGGATCACAATGACAACTCCCTTTTTTTACCTGAGCAATCAGAGACCACCCGTCTTCATTACATTACGCCGTGGCAGGCAGAGAAAATGTTGACTTTTGACATAGTAATTCCAAATGAATGAGGTATGTCATTCCCGAGCGTGCCCAACTTGATTGGGTATCGGGAATCCAGCATTTATTTCATTAAATGACTGAATTTACACACCTCCCGGCTAAAGCCGGACTCCTTTTTTAGAGGAGATTTTAATACTCGTGCTTTATTAAATTTCATTCTGTTCAGAAAAAATATTTATTTTATTTTCTTAATCGGTGGAAACTTGTTCGCCTGCTGGCGAATCAGTGTCATCAGCGATAATCTGCGTGCCATTCTTTCTTTTGAATAGCAATTCACACAAATTCTTGACAACGTCAATTGACTATCTCGAATCCACAAACAAATTATGATGCTGTTAACATCGATGTATTTGATATAATTATATTTTAACAATTTTTTTTTATTAATGAAAATGGAGATTTGAAATGAAAAAAAGAAAGACTGTTTTTGCCATCGTATTTTTTACTCTGTTATTATTATTTACCACATTGGAATTAGCACCATGCTATGCTTACGAAAGCGAACAAGTAAAACTACAGATCATCACAGAAGATTTCGCACCTTTCAATTTCAGATCAAAAGAGGGAAAGATCACAGGTCAGTCCACAGAAATTGTGCAGGAGATTTTATCTCGACTTAATCTGAAAATCGATATCCAGCTTATGCCCTGGAATGATGGCTATGAGCTTGCTCTATCTGAACCTGATGTTGTACTTTATTCAACCTTTCGAACTGCTGAACGTGAAGAACTTTTTCAATGGATTGGTCCGATTGGAGCAGATGAGTATGTTTTTTATGCCCTAAAAAATTCTGCTCTGTCTATCAACAGTCTTGAGGAGGCAAAAAAATTCTCTGCGATTGGAGTAGTGCAGGATGATGCCCGTCATCAATTTTTGAAGCAGAACAATGTAACGAATTTAAAGCTATATCTAAACGATGCAGAATGTTATAGAGCTTTGGCAAGCGGAGATGTCGATCTTGTGGTCGGAAGCAGTGAAACTATGGCTCAGATGGCTCGGCAGGCAGGTGTTGATCCATCCGAATTGAAACCAGTGTATTCTTTAAGAAAAACACCTTTATACATTGCCTTCAATAAAAATACCTCGACAGACATTGTGAAACAGTGGCAGGATACGCTCGATGAAATGAAGCGTGACGGAACATTCGATGAGATCAATGAACGCTGGGGTGGAATAAGTACACAGGGTTATTCAAAATTAGATGCAACCGTTGGGATAACCACAATTGCAGCTACAAAACTCCTTGCAGGATTTGTTGATGTTCGTCTTGGCGAGTTTCTGTTGGTGTTGCAAGCGTTGTCCTTTACTGACGAGGCACGTTCAGGAAAATGGAAGAAACTTAAATCCCTTCTCGTAGAGCAGGAAAATGCAGAACTTTCAGGTCGTATTTGGTATCTGTTGCCTGATGGCTCATATTATACTACTGTAGATGATCTCACAAGCAAGAATCTGAAAGATCGTTCCTATTTTCCTGGTTTGATTGCTGGCAATCTAACACTTGGAACCATTGTAGTGAGTAAATCAACAGGCCGAACAGTTGCTATTGCTGCCGCTCCAATCATAAAGAATAATGTTGTACAAGGCGCACTTGGAACTTCGATCTACATGCAAAATATCAATGATGAAGTACAGAATGCTTTCCCTTTACAATCTGATCAGATGTTCTTTGCAGTCGCTGATGACGGCACAATCGCATTACATTCCGATAATGCGTGGATCGGTCAGCAGATAACCAGTATGAGCAGTAATCTAAAACCAATCTTGGACAATAATTCAGGTGAATGTAATTTTACTTCTGAAGGAAAGGATTGGCATGCAGTGTGGGTCACAGCCCCGAAAACAGGATGGCATGTAGCGATTGCGAGTATTGTAGAATAATTTTCATCAGATATTTTAATTCAAATATACAGCTCGGGAATTATTTTTCGGGCTTTTTTTGTGAGAGTAAGGTGTTTTGTTCCATCAAAACTTGATAATATTCGGTTATAAACAAAAATTGTTTAAACAATTTTGGATTACGTTAGAAAAATCACAATAATCATTCTTTCATTTGAAGGTTTTATTCTAAGTGACATATTTCCAAAAACTTGACATACAATCCCCGTGAAAGTGTTTCAAATATATGAAAAATCCTATTGGTATATTCGATTCAGGAGTCGGAGGACTTACAGTTTTCCACGAAATAAAGATGGCACTACCTCACAAGGATATAGTCTATTTTGGTGATACAGCACGCGTTCCTTACGGCTCGAAATCACAGCGAACGATCATTCAATACTCCCTTCAAAATATGATATTCCTTCTCCAGCAGCATATCGAATTGCTCGTTGTTGCATGCAATACCTCTTCAGCATACGCGATCGAGGAGCTGAAAAAGCATAGTAACATCCCAATAATCGGAGTGATCATGCCTGGTGCAAAGAAAGCTCTGAATGTTTCTAAAAATAAACGCATCGGCATAATCGGCACAGAAGGCACGATCAAAAGCGGTTCTTACGAAAAGGCACTGCAATCACTGGATGCCCAATGCAAAATTTTTAGCAAACCCACTCCATTACTTGTTCCGCTGGTAGAAGAGAATTGGATTTCACACAAGGTAGCAAAAGAGATCATAGAAGAATATCTGCAGGAATTTCTGGAGCAAGATATCGATACAATAATTATGGGATGTACGCATTATCCCGTATTGAAGGAAGTTATTCAAAAAGTTGTTGGAGATGACATCACTCTTGTAGATTCCGCAGAATCAATTGCTATTGAACTTAAAAAAATGTATTCCTCAGAGCCGGTTCAAAAAACAGCTGGTAATTACACTTTTTTCGTAAGTGACAATCCCGAAAAATTCAAAATACTTGGAAGGCAAATTTTGGGAGAAGTTCTTACGCGGGTAAAAAAGGTCTTCTTCACCGATTCTTGGGTTATGGATAATTTTAACGTTTAAACCCACTTATGAAAAATGTTCATGAACGCATAAAGGAATTTCTTCAAAACCGCTCTTCCGGAGCTCAGGAACTCACACAGCAAGCATTTGACATAGTAAAAGAGCTTTTTAATTCAGGAACACCATCTTTAGAAATAATCAATTTTTTAGAAAAGGGTGCAGAACAGTTCTGTCAAATGGTCCCGATCATCAAACTCAATGAGCATTTTCAGAAAAATGGAGTGAGTGAGAATTCAATAAATGCATTCCAGAAATTACTCTCTGATGAATCTTATTTAAAAAAGGCATCGGTTCTCTTTGATTCAAAAAAGAAAGTGCTCACTTTCAGTAATAGTTCGTCTGTTCGCAATACCTTGATACATTATAAAGACGCTTTGTCAGAGGTAATTTGCTGCCGTTCTCTGCCACTTGGGGAAGGAGAATTTTTAAATGATAAACTTGTGGAAGAAGGCATTTTCACAACATTGATAGAAGATTCGGAAGCCGCTTGCTACCTGTCCAGATGTGATTTCGTCCTCATTGGAGCTGATGCAGTTACTAAAGAATTTTTTGTAAACAAGGTCGGTACTCTTCAGCTTACGGTAACTGCCAGATACATGAACAAACCTGTCTATGTGGTCGTATCAAAGCTGAAAATGATAGAAAGAAGACAATATTTAGCAGAAAAACTTGAACGATATTTTGAAAGAATAGATACTTCCCTCATTACTGAAATTATCAGTTGATCGATTTAGGAGTTTTTATGGATTATAATTTTGATGTTTTAAAGGCAATGCAAATTGCTCTTTCTAAGGAATTACCTCCTGACCCAGTTTTCAAGGAAGGGATTCGAAGAGCGCCGGATAGGGGATTAAATCTCTCTAAAAATGAGATAAAAACTGCCCTGAAAAATGCATTGAGATATATCCCAGCAGAATTGCATGAAAAGCTTGCACCGGAATTTCTGGAAGAATTAAAAACTCGCGGACGCATTTATGGGTATCGGTATCGTCCTCAAGAAGAAATAAAAGCAAAGCCCATTTACGAATATAAAGGCAACACACTTGAAGGAAAAGCGCTGCAGGTTATGATCGATAATAATCTTAATCTTGACGTGGCACTCTATCCTTATGAACTGGTTACCTACGGCGAGAGCGGGCAGGTTTGCCAGAATTGGATGCAATACCGGCTTATCAAAAAATATCTCGAGGTTATGACCGATCATCAGACGCTCGTTGTTGCTTCGGGTCACCCGCTCGGATTGTTCCCATCACGTCCTGAAAGTCCACGAGTGATAAGCACAAATGGATTGATGGTCGGTATGTTCGATAATTCAGATGACTTCAAAGCAGCAGCAGCAATGGGTGTGACGAATTATGGACAAATGACCGCAGGCGGATGGATGTATATCGGTCCTCAAGGAATTGTACATGGCACTTATATAACACTGCTGAATGCAGGAAGAATGTATCTCGATATACCTGAAGATGAAAACTTGAAAGGAAAAGTGTTCGTAACTTCCGGACTCGGTGGCATGAGCGGAGCACAGGCAAAAGCAGTTGAGATTACCGGTGGAGTTGGTGTTATCGCAGAAGTGGATCTTTCACGCATCAAAACGCGTCATGAGCAGGGCTGGCTTTCCAAATATTCCGATAGTCTGGAAGAAGTTATAAATTGGATGCAGGAAAGCAAAGCAAAAGGCGAAGCGGTCTCAATCGGATATTATGGTAATGTTGTCGATCTGCTTCAATACCTTGTTGATAATAATATTGAGATCGAACTCCTGTCCGACCAAACTTCATGTCATGCAGTATATGAAGGCGGCTATACTCCTCAGGGTTTGAGTTTCGAAGAAGGGCGTACGCTCATCAAAAATGATTTGAATGCCTTTAAAAAGAAGGTCGATGAATCACTCATTACTCATTATAAACTGATCAAAAAAATGGCAGAGTGCGGCACCTTTTTCTGGGATTATGGCAACAGCTTCATGAAAGCGGTCTTTGATGCAGGAGCACATGATATTGCCAAAAATGGCGTGAACACAAAAGAAGGATTTATCTTTCCATCCTATGTGGAAAATATTATGGGACCTATCTGTTTTGATTATGGCTACGGACCATACCGCTGGGTGTGTCTGAGCGGAAAACCGGAAGATCTGCACAAAACAGACATCGCTGCAATGAAGTGCATCGACCCGACCAGAAGAGCGCAGGATAGTGATAATTATTATTGGATAAAGAATGCCGAAGAAAACAAACTGGTTGTCGGCTCGCAGGCGCGAATTCTCTATGCTGATGCACAGGGGCGGGTCAAAATCGCTCTCAAATTTAATGAAATGGTTCGCAATAGAGAAGTCGGTCCCATCATGATAGGAAGAGACCATCATGACACAGGCGGAACAGACTCGCCTTACAGAGAAACTGCGAATATCAAAGACGGAAGCAATGTGTGCGCAGATATGTCGATACACTGTTTTGCTGGAAATGTTGCACGCGGCATGACACTTGTGGTAGAAAGCAATGGCGGCGGAGTCGGCATCGGCAAGGCATTTAATGGCGGATTCGGACTAGTGCTCGATGGAAGCAAAAAAGTGGATAATATCATAAAATCTGCTCTGGACTGGGATGTAATGGGTGGAGTGGCTCGCAGGGCTTGGGCGCGAAATCCTCATGCTATAGAAACCTCAATAGAATGGAATGAAAGAAATAAAAATAATGGACATATTACGTTACCCTTCATCCCCGATGAAAAACTGATAGATGATTTGGTAGAAAAAGAATTTTAGATTAGGAGAAACAATGGAAAAAACTCATTTCGAATCTGCAGAAGATATCCTACAGTTCGCTATTAAACGAGAGGAAGATGCCTATAATTTCTATAATGAATGGGCAGAAAAAGTGAAAAATCCTGCGATCGGAGAGATGCTGATCGAGCTGTCAAAACAAGAACTGGGACACAAGAAGAAGCTTGAGAATCTGAAGATCAAAGGTTCTCTCCTTCCCTCAAATGACAAGATCACAGACCTGAAAATTGCGGACTACTTAGTTGATATTCCACCCTCCGAAGACATGGATTATCAGCAGGCGCTTACGCTTGCAATGCACAGAGAACAGGCATCGGTAAATCTGTACAAAACCCTTGCGAAAATTGCTCCGAATGATGAAATTCAGGATATCTTTCTCACACTTGTCGAAGAAGAGGTGCATCACAAAGTACGCCTTGAAGATGAATATGATGAGAATATTCTGAGGGATAATTAAAAAATTAGTTTCATTGATGTAATATTTATTCAAGGAGAAAAATGCTACATATCCAGGTTGGTGAACTCGCACCCGATTTTACGTTGAAAGATCATCATAATAAAGAATTTACGTTATCTGAATTGCGAGGTAAGAAAGTGCTTCTCTCGTTTCATCCGCTTGCGTGGACAAAGGTGTGTGCTCAGCAGATGAAATCTCTTGAGGATAATAAAGAAGTTTTTGACAAACTCAATACTGTTGCAGTCGGTTTCAGCGTGGATACAGTTCCGTGTAAACATGCATGGGCAAAGGATTTGAAGGTTTGGAATACTGCTCTCCTTTGTGATTTCTGGCCTCACGGTGAAGTTGCTCAGAAATTTGGAATGTTCCGAGCGGAGCAGGGCTTTACCGAGCGAGCAAATATTATTGTCGATGAACAGGGCAAAGTAATGTTTATCAAAATTTATGATATTCCTACACTTCCTGACATTAAGGAAATTATTGAATTTCTTAAGAGTTCGTGAATTAATTGGAGGTGTGATGAAAGCTTTCTTAACTGTCTTCTTTATTGTTATTCTATTACTCGGATGTGCCTCTGTAGAACATTTTGAGTATAAAGATGTGACGTATAAAGAAGTTCAGAAACAAGTGTTTGGCTACGGTTTCTCAAAATCAATGAATGAAAAACTCGCAGCGAATATGGCAGAAGCAACTGCACGAAAAAACATCGCAGAACAGCTTGCAGGTATGCAATTTGTCTATACGAACATGAATGGGCAAAAGGAAATGAAGCTCAGTATCCGGGACGCCAAACTTGCTGATGTAAAGCTGGATAAAACTATCAGATTGGACAAGACAGGCGTGCTTATCTCTGTGCTGAAGTCGGGGAAAAAAATAAAAAAACCAATGGGGGATGGAGTTCTGCATAGTGAAATGAGAACACAGTTTTCCGATGATCTGCTAAAGATTTCAAAAAGCAGAACAAACGTCCTTCAGAACACGATCGAATCACATTTCCCCAAAGCTCATGAAGTGAAAGAATTTATTTTTATTGATACAACCGATGTTGGCTGGAATATCAATACGGGTGTGATCCAATATTTTGAAAGTTACTCAATCGTTATCGAATCAGTGATATAGATCACTCATTTTACTTAAATATGAAATAAAATAGAAATAGAAAATATGAGTATAAAAGAGTAATTTAATATGTATAAAACCACAGAGTTCACAGAGCACACAGAGCAAAAGAGAAGAATTCTCTGGACTCAGATTCACACTTCTATGAGATTTTTAAAATGTTAATAGAGGTTTGTTGATATATTAATGAGTATTCTAATCTAGAAAAAATGAATCATTGGATTAATGGATAAATATTTTTATGCGAAGAACTATAAAGATGGAATCGATAGATTTAAATTATTATTCTCTGTGCTCTCTGTGTTCTCTGTGGTAAAAAAATTGTATAAAACTATAATATAACAGGAGGTATCATGAAAAAGATTTTATTATTCATAGGAATCTGTGCTCTTATGCTGGGCATGATCTCATGTGAAAAAATATCAACGGACATTCCCTCGGACAACTCAGGCGTGCTTATTGGTGCCAATGTCTATGACACGATCCAGGATGCTATCGATGCAGCAGTCGATGGAGATACCCTTCGTCTCACGGAAGGCATCTATGCAGGAACTAATAATACAAATCTGATGTGGGAAGGCGAAGAAAAACATCTTACTATAATGACAGATCTGCGTGGACATCAGCCGGATTATGCGATCATTGAAGGAAACGGAAAAGGCGCTGGATTCTATTTCTGTAATTCCTTCCAAAGCAATGAAGACCTTATCTACGGCATTACGATTAGAAATATGGGTTCTGATGCTGAATACTATAATGCTGCGTTTTATTGTGAGAATGCAGAACCCACAATTCAATACTGCTATGTTTATGATTGCGGATGGTGTGCAGTATACTGCTCTCATGCCAATCCTCGAATTGAGAATTCCTGGTTCTATAATAACTACGCTGGTTTTATTATTGATGGAGGATCAGATCCGGTCCTTTTACTTAATTATATAGAAAAGAGTGAATTGGACGGAGTGTATGCGATCGATGATTCCAATCCATCGCTCTTCAATAACTTGATCGCTGGTAATAACCGAGGTGTGTATCTTCTGAATGCAAAATCTCTAATGGTTAGTAATACCATCGTGTCGAATACTAATTGGGGAGTTCGAGTACGAAATGATGAACTTTCACAAATGATTAATTGTATTGTATGGGATAATGGTATTACTTTTGACGTGATTGCGGATAGTGTTCTTTTTGCTTTCTATACATGTGCTCCTACACAAAATCCTCTAGTCAATCCGGATAGTCTTTTCAATATCTATGATGATCCTCAATTCATCAGTAGTAATGATTATCATCTCAAATCTGGAAGTCACTGTCTGGCTATTGGGAATCCTGATGTTGTGTCCTGGGAAAAAGACCTTGATGGAGAACCTCGCACTCATAATAACGATACCGAGGTCGATCTCGGCGTCTATGAATGGCACCCATAAATATACTACTTTTAGTTAAAAAATACTTGGAACTACGTACATGAAAAAATTATTCCTTGCTGGGATAGCTCTCTCAATTATTGCTTGTGTTTCCACTCAGAGTATTCAGAAACGAGGAGAGATAAAAGAACCGGAACCACCATACGCTAAGAAAGTACCTTATGAAACTTCGATCCATGATACAATTTTGGTCGATAACTACCATTGGATGAAAGACAAATCCCGCACTGATCCTGAAGTGATCGCACACATTGAAAAGGAAAATGCCTATACAGATAGTGCTTTATTCCATACCACAGAACTTCAGGAACAGCTATTCCAGGAAATCGTTGGCAGAATTCAGAAAACCGATATGACCGTGCCGGTTCGGATTGATAGCTTTTACTATTACTGGAAAGATATTGAAGGGGAAGAATACTCGCTCTATTGTAGAAAAAAATGCAGTGTGAACTCAGACGAGGAAATCGTGCTGGATATCAATGAACTTGCTTCTGGATATGAGTTCTACGATGTGTCGAATTTGCAAGTAAGTCCCGATCATCAGTACATTGCTTTTACCTTTGATACAACAGGGGCAGAACATTATACACTTGCAGTTAAGAATATTCAAGAAAATACTTTTTTGTCTGATACTGCCTATCCCGTCGATGATGTTGTATGGGCAAATGACAATCAGACTTTATTTTATATAACAGAAAATGAATCGGGAAGAAGTGATAAATTATATCGTCATGTTCTGGGAACTGATAAAAAAAACGATAAGTTGATCTATCAAGAAAATGACGGAGCTTTTTATGTGTGGATATATAAATCTAGAAGTAGAGAATATTTAATATTAACAACCGGTAGTAAAATTACTTATGAAATTCGATATTTAAAAGCTGATGACCCCTTTGAAGAATTTAAGATCGTTCAACCACGTGAGCAAGGTCATAGATATTATATCTGTCCTCATATTAACGATTTTTTTATTGTATCTAATGATGATGCAAAAAATTATAAGGTAATGGTAACTTCAATCCAACATCCCGGGAAAGAAAATTGGAAGGAGTTTATTCCACATAGAGATTCTGTTTCTATTGACATTGACGTATTCAAAGATTATATGGTTATTTATGAAAGGGAAAATATTTTGGAAAAAATTAGAATATTAGATTTGAATAAAAAAGAGGAGCATTATATAGATTTTCCTGAACCAATTTATACTACTTATTCCGGAAGAAATCCTAATTTTGATACCCGGATCTTTAGATTTACATACGAGTCTATGGTTACACCTTATTCTGTCTATGACTATAATATGGAGACCAGAGAAAGGGAAGTGAAAAAACATCAGGAAATTCCAGGTGGATATGATGCTTCCAATTATAAATCGGAAAGGATTTTTGCACAAGCAAAAGATGGAACCAAGATTCCGATATCTCTTGTATATAAAAAAGATCTATTCACAAAAGATGGATCCAATCCTTTATTTCTTACCGGTTACGGATCTTATGGAGATACCTATGAACTATATTTTTCTACAACACATTTAAGTTTGCTGAATAGAGGGTTTGTTTATGCGATCGCTCACGTGCGGGGTGGTGGTGAATATGGAAAGCAATGGCACGAACGGGGGCGAATGCTCAATAAGAAAAATACATTCACTGATTTCATTGCATGTGAAGAATTTCTCATTAAGGAACATTATACGAGTCGGGATAAGCTGGTCATAGAAGGTGGAAGTGCCGGGGGATTGCTGATCGGAGCAGTTTTAAATATGCGTCCCGAATTGTGTGAGATTGCCATTGCCGATGTCCCTTTTGTCGATGTGATCAATACCATGCTGGACCCAACACTTTCTGCAACTGTTTCAGAATATGAGGAGTGGGGAGATCCACTGGATAAAGAATATTTTGATTATATCTTTTCATACTGTCCCTATCAAAATGTAAAAGCACAATATTATCCTCATATACTTGCTTTCGGGGGATTTTATGATACCCGGGTTAATTACTGGGAGCCGGCAAAATGGATCGCAAAACTTCGTGATAAGAAATTGGATACTAATCCTGCACTTCTCAAAATACAACTTTCGGGACATGGTGGTGCGTCCGGCAGATTCAGTTATTATCGAGAAGTAGCATTGAAATATGCGTTCGTGTTCGATATTCTTGGCATTGAATTTTAGATGAAAAGAGTAATTTTTATTATTTTTTGCAGTTCTGCTTTTTGGGTATTGTGCGTCACAAAAAAATCAGAATGAGTATTCAGTATCTTCCCAAATTGCACCACCAGTTGCAAGAAAAATCCCTACATCTTCAACACTACACAATATTGAACTGAAAGATAATTATGCATGGATGATAGATGACACACGTAGCGATTCCACAGTAATACAATATATCGAAGCAGAAAACGCCTATGCAGACGCGATATTTTCTGAAATGGCAACGCTTAAAGATACAATTTTCCATGAAATCATAAGCAGGATCGGAGAAGAGGATGTCAACGCACCGACTCGCTGGGGAGATTACTATTACTACTCCAGAAGAGAGCAGGGAAAACCCTATAAAAGAGAATACTTCAATTACCTGCTTTCGTGGGATACCTATCGGAACATCAGAGGGCAGGCATATCCCAATATGATGCTCACAGCAGGATATCATGACAGCCGGGTACGCTAATGGCAACCCCTTCGATGGATGGCATAAGTGCGTGATATGAAAACAGTGATTTCAGAAAAATATCACCACAGAGAGCACAGAGAAAACAGAGAAATATGAGAAAATTTGAAATGAAAATTGCTTGTATGATGTTTTTACATATAAAAGACATGATTGCTAATTCATTCTGGGCGTTAAATAACATTATTATACATTATGCTGATCTCGGACTTGATAAGAAAACTAACTTTTGTAAAATAAATTTAAAAATTTCGCACAAAATTTTAAATCTCTGTGTCCTCTGTGATCTCTGTGGTAAATAGTAGAGTAAAAAAATTATGTTTATTTATATAATACTTTTCCTTGCCGGTGTGGCTGCCGGTTTTATGAACACGCTTGCAGGTGGTGGCTCAACATTGACGCTCCCTGTTCTCATATTAATGGGATTGCCTTCACCAATTGCAAATGCGACGAATCGTGTCGCAATTCTTCTTCAGAATATCGTCGCAACAGCGAGGTTCAAGAAGTATAAAGAGCTCGAAGTCAAGCCGGTCATTCATATAACTATCGCAGCGATTATTGGAGCAATAGTTGGCTCTTTATTCGCTGTAGATATCAGTTCACAGGTCTTTGATAAAGTGCTCGGAGTAGCACTTATACTTATTTTGGTGCTTATCTTCAAGCCAAAGAGAAAGGCATCGGCGGAGAGAAAAAGTATCCCGAAGTGGCTTGAAGTGCTCATATTTTTCTGTGTTGGGCTGTATGGTGGATTCATCCAGACAGGAATAGGATTTATATTTCTTGCCACACTTAATCTTGTTGAGGATTTTAATCTCATACGTGCAAACGCAGTGAAAGTTTTCATTGTGATGTGTTATACATTTTTTGTAGTGATCGTATTTGCTGTCTCGGATAAGATCATGTGGCATTATGGTTTGCTGCTTGCTGCCGGAAATATACTCGGAGCATTTATCGGTGTCCGAACCGCAGTAAAAAAAGGTGCAGGTTTTGTTAAGGTAGTGATAACAATTGCGGTGATAGTTGCCTGCCTGAAATTATTTGGAATTTTCAAGTTACTTGGAATACAATAAATAAGGAGCAATAATGAAAATTAAACAACCTATAAGTTTTGCGATCGGCATTCTCATTCTTATTTTTGCATTATATATGCTGATCTTTATCGGGAAATGGGCGGGACTTTTTCCGCTGTTCATAAGCGTTTCGCTTATATTTGCGTCTTTCTATCAAGGCAGGAAAGTAACCATTGTCCTCGGGCATATGTTCGTTGTTGTCGGATGTGTGCTTGTGACGTGGGGCGTCTATCTGCTGCCCTATACTGGTGCGGCGATTCTGTATGTTTTTGTTCGACCTCTGTTTTGGGGATTGATCTCCATCTTTGGCGGCATCTGCATGATCTATCATGGATTCTGTGCGTGTATGAGACGCAAATCGGAGAAAAATTCGGAATAAAACAAATGAGATGATATTCTTTTTTACAAGCATAATCAATTTTTATGTGATAAGACCCTCAAAATAACTTAATAAAATGGTTAGGGTAGGTGTAGGTTTATCCTGCACCAGTATAACATTCCTCCCGGCTAAAGCCGTACTCCTCTTGATAGAGGAGATTTTTGTCACTCTGAGCTTGCGAAGAGTCTAATCATTAAAAATATAGTTTCGTACCATTGCAAAGGTTTTGCTTCGGGCTGGACTTCATAAGCAACGAAGTTGCATGGAGTTCAGTATGAAGGGGGACAAGTTAGAATTTCTCTAAAAACAATCAAAAAATGTAGCAAAATAACCGTAAAAACAAACATCAAATAAGAAATCAAATAAATTATCAAGAAACAAATATAAAATGTCAGTAAAAAACAATAAATAAGACAAAAAAAATAAAACAGTTTGACATGTAGGACAATAAGCATAAATTAATGAGAAACAAAAGACATGTAGGAGAAAAAATGAAATATTTCATTGATTTGCCGGGACATTTAGTTCAAGAAATACGAAAAGTATTAGAGAAAAGTGATTATACCACTATAAATGAATTTATATTAACTGCTCTCGAGAATCAAATAGCTATGGAAGATTCCGAAATTACTGAAGAGGATTTATTCACATCTACTGTTCGGATACCAAAAAAAGTATCAAAGCAAAAGGTAAACAACAAATTGATTGATTTTAAAGATTTGTTATCAGTTAGCAATTTATCAGATATTGAATTCTATGAGTACCCCGATAAATCTGATTTACAATATCCGGATACTGATTATGAAAAATCATGGCTTTGGGGACAGATAAATAGAATATTTCCAGTAAAACTTGCAGCTCGAATTTTATTAAAAATGCAAAATGAGAAAAATAATTCAGTTCGATTGGAAGAATTTATAAACTACTCTTGTGAAATTGCGAGCAAATTTGGGTATGAACTATCCAGGATAAATAATGAACTTAAAAGAAGCAGGGATGAAAAAACAGATATTGCTCTTCCAGTAGAGGGAAAAAGCAAATCTATTGAGCGTTATAAGAATCATTTTTTGATATATCGAAGAAAGAATGATAGGATTCTTGATGGTGCTTTAGCACGCATGAAATTTGCAAATATTAACGAGGATGGTTTTGTAAGGTTGACTGAAGAAGGTATTAAATTTGCAAAAATGTTTAATCCTTTAATTGATGAGGATTTATCAAACCCAAAGACTTTATCAGAGGAAGAAAAAAAATCATATCTAAAGTTTGCAAAAAATAATGTACTTGAGGAACGAAATCCAATAAACATTATCACTAAAATAATTTCAGAAGGAAAGCAAACACTCCCAGAAATTGATGATGCAATAACAAAAATAAAACCGGAATGGAAGACCCAAGCAGTAGTAGTAACTCAGAGAGCTGGTTCTTTGGGAAGAATGTATGAGTTAGGTTTAGTTTATAAAACTAAAGATGGTTTACATGTAAGTTATCATATAACAAATTTCTCAAAAGAGATATTATAAAAATTTAGGAGGATTTATGGATAACAAAACGCTTTGCATTAAATTAGCAAAATGTGAGACAGAAGATGAAGTGATTACATTATTAAAAGGAACTGGTTACTGGGATAATCCCGATGTATGGAGATATTATGGTGATAATGAAAATAATTTTGCAACTATAGGTAATCAACAAAGTAGACCTGAAGCTGCTATAGTTGAAAAATTAATAAATTCTGTAGATGCAGTTATAATGTCAGAATGTTTAGAAAAAGGCATAAATCCGGAATCACCACAAGCTCCTCAAGATATTAACAAAGCATTAAATGAATATTTCAAAATAAATAATGGAAAATTATCAAGCTTGAGAAAGACTGAGAGAACTAAATTGTCAGAAAAAATAAAATTTGTTGCTTCGGGACAAAAATCACATCCGAATTATATTATTGTAGATAAAGGTGAGGGTCAGACCCCCCAAATGCTACCTGATACGATATTATCATTAAATAAATCCAATAAACTCAGGATACCGTTTGTACAAGGTAAATTTAATATGGGAGGTACTGGTGTTTTTCAATTCTGTGGTAATAAAAATCTACAGTTCATTATTTCTAAACGTAATCCTGATATTGTTAAGCATGAAAATAATGATGAGACAGCACAAGATTGGGGTTTTACAATAGTCAGAAGGGAATATCCAGAACGCGGTGTAAGGAGCTCATTCTATAGATATCTTGCACCAGAGCACAAAATACTAAATTTTAAGTCTGATAGCTTACCGTTATTACCAGGTGAGTACCCAGAACCATATGAAAAAGAATTTTATTTTGGTACATTCATTAAATTGTTTGATTATCAAATGACAGGTTTATATACAGCGATTTATTTCGATCTGTATTATCGGCTATCACTTTTAATGCCCAATGTTGCGCTTCCAATAAGGTTTTTCGAGAGAAGAAAAGGCTATAAAGCAGAATCATATGAAATAACCTTATCCGGTCTAAGCGTTAGATTGGAAGAAGGTAAAGACAAAATAATTGAAACAGGATTTCCTTCTGCTTCAAATATATCTATATCAGGTCAAAATCTAAAAGGCTCAGTATTTCTTTTTAAGCGTGGTAAGTCAGGTAATTATACAAAGAATGAAGGAATAATATTTACAATAAATGGTCAAACACATGCATATATTACGAAGCAATTTTTTACCAGAAAAAAAGTTGGTATGAATTACTTGGCAGATTCTATACTTGTAATAGTTGATTGTTCAGAGTTAGATCTCAACTATAGAGAAAATCTTTTTATGAATAGTCGAGATAGATTAAGGTCTGGTGATATGAGAGCAGAAATTGAAAAAAACCTTGAAGATTGGATTAGGAATCATCCTGGACTTAAAGAGTTCAGAGCAAGAAGGCGCCAAGAAGATATAAAGAACAAACTAGCAGATTCAAAACCGCTTGTAGATGTAATCGAAATAATTCTAAAAAAATCACCAACTTTGTCAAAGTTATTTCTTAAAGGTGTACGGCTACCTAATCCATTTAAGGTAATTGAAGCCAAAACTCAAGAAGAATATTCGGGTAAAAGATTTCCAAGTATTTTTACGTTGATGAGAGAGTTCGATAAACAACATCCAAAATCTTGTCCATTATATACTCGTTTCAGAATTCAATACAAGACTGACGCTAATAATGACTATTTTGATAGAGATAGTGATCCTGGAAATTTTTTATTAAAAATGAATGGTGAAAAAATTATTGATCATTCTATCAATTTATGGAATGGGATAGCCAACCTTAATATTAAGCTCCCATCATTAGCAAAACCGGGAGATTTATTGCATTTTCAAAGTGAAGTTAATGATATAAGTAGAGTTGAGCCATTTATTGAAGAATTTTTTGTCCAAGTTGAAGATAAGATCGATAAAAAACCGGGAAAACCGGGAAAAAGAAAACCACCATCTTCTGATAAAAAAGGAAAAGATGCTATAAATAAATCGTATCTAGACTTGCCAAATGTAATCGAAGTGTATGAGGATGATTGGGATCAGCATTCTTTTAATAAAGAAAGTGCATTAAAAGTTATTGATTCAGGTGAAGATGGTTATGATTTTTTTATTAATATGGATAATATTCATCTTTTAACTGAAAAGAAAGCCAATACAAAAGTTGATACTAAGCTTTTGAGTGCTCGTTATAAGTATGGAATGGTTTTAATTGGAATTGCACTTTTAAAAGATGATAAAGATTCTAGTAAAAAAGAAAACAATGAGAATAGAGAGGATGAAGAAGCAAGTGTCTATGAAAAGATCAGTTACTTAACTAAAGCAATCTCTCCAATGTTGCTTCCAATGATCTCTGGATTGGGAGAACTTGAAGAAGAAAAATCTGAGATTGTATATGAATAAATTTGAGATTTTCTCGCAAGATTTTATATCAGACTGGACTTCATAAACGCCGAAGATGTATGGAGTTCAGCATGAAAGTATCGTTCGATCTTTCTTACTACGAAATATACGGGAAGCACGAAATTATAAAGTTACTTTATCAGCGAAAATCAGCTTAATCAGCGTTTATCTGTGTCCTATTAATTTTACGTCCTGAACTCCACATTCCGTTTCCCCGAACTGTGAAGTCCAGTCCTTGTCGCTTTTCGCGCTACGCTTAACGTTCTACGAAACTACCATTTTTCCCAATGTACGATCTTCTTCAAATCCTTTCTTTTCTTGCTGCCCGCAAAGGTTTTAATGGCTTTGGCATACAAACTTTGTTTATCTTTTGGATAACCAAAAGGACTAAGTGCAATCACTTTTATTTTGGATGGAATGCCGAGTATTTCCTGTACTTTCTTCTTATTAAAAGCCCCGAGCCAGCATGACCCGATACCCATTTCACATGCTTCAAGCATCATCTGCTGAAAGGAGATCGCCACATCGACCAGGTAGTAGTCCTGCCCGTTGAGGTGTCCACTGTCATTGGGATTGGCACATGCAACGATCACCACAGGTGCATCCTTGATAAAAAAATTTGATTTGCTGATCAAGCCCGATCTGAGTGCGAGCTTTCCAATCGTATCCTTATCTTTCACGACCACATACTGCCAGCATTGCTTATTCTGCCACGAAGGTGCAAGCCGTCCAGCTTCGAGTATCTTGCCGAGTTTCTCATTCTCGATCTCTTTAGTATCATAACTTCGTATGCTTTTTCTGCTCAATATTGCTTCATATACATTCATGTTTTCTCCTGATCTCATATATTTTTCATGCACAATCTTTGACAAGTTTTTTCGCTTTATTTGCGTGGGTATGCAATGAAAAAAAATAAGCTAAATCAGGATTGGGCTGCTATCTGGCGAGAAGGACGTACTATTTTTATCATTGACCAGACAAAATTGCCCTTTAATGTGGAAATAATCGAGCTACGTTCGTATATCGCGACAGCGAACGCGATCAGGGATATGCTTCTGCGAGGAGCTGGAACCATCGGTGTGGCTGCCGGATATGCAATGTCACAGGCATTTGCAGAGTGTTCAACTGAAAAGGAATTGGAAAAAGCAAAGTTATATATCGAATCATCACGTCCAACAGCCCAGAATCTTTTTTATGCAACGAACAGAGTGTATAATGAAGCTAGCAAGTCATCGAATACTGAAAAATGTGCATTTGAAACTGCCGATCAAATCCTTCATGAAGATGAGAAAAATTCTCGAATTATGGGAGAACTCGGAGCAGCACTTTTGCGAAATGGTTCTCAAATCCTCACACACTGCAATGCAGGAAAACTTGCGATACAGGGTTTGGGAAGTGCACTTGCACCAATCTATGTGGCTCATGAACAGGATAAGAATATTTTTGTCTATGCGGATGAAACACGACCTCGTTTGCAGGGAGCTCGACTAACTGCGTGGGAATTGCACCAGGCAGGCATCCCTCATGCGATCATTGTGGATAATGCTGCGGGTTTTTATATGCTGCAGGGGAAAATCGATATTGTGTTTGTCGGCGCTGACAGGATCGCGTGTAACGGCGATGTGGCGAACAAGATCGGAACTTATGAAAAAGCAGTGCTTGCGAAAGAAAATGATATTCCTTTTTACGTGGTAGCTCCGTGTTCAACAATAGATTTCTCATGCACTTGCGGTGTGAACATTCCAATTGAAGAGCGCTCTACCGATGAAGTTAAAAAATTCAGAAATGTGCTCATCGCCAATGCTGAAAGTAATTCGCTTAATCCCACTTTTGATGTGACACCTGCAAGATATATCACAGGCATCATAACTGAAAAAGGTATCTATAAACCGGAAGACATTCATACTTTGAAATAATGGAACAGTATCAGGGAATAAAGTTCAAAGTTCGATTTTTAGATGAAAGGGTTCAGAATTATCCTATCCTTGATGAGCTCATTGGCTGGGGAGAGAAGCTTTCAAAGTTGGGCTGTATTCCTACGTATCCGCATCCAAATATTCCTGATAAAATAAGTTCTGCGGGGAATCTCAGTACTCGAATTGGAGACTGGTTCATCATTACTGCCGTAGGTTCAAATCTTGGAGCGCTCACGTATAAAAATTTTGTTGAGATAATAGATGTTAATATTCCCTCAAGACAGATCGATGTGAAAGGTGTTGAGGAGCCGTCATCTGAAACAATGCTGCATTACAGTATTTATCAAAAGCGGCATGATGTTCAGGTAATCTTTCATGGTCACAATAAACAATTGCTTGCACAATGTTCACGATTAGGATTGAAATCTACAAAAAAATGGTATCCTTATGGAACGCTTGAGTTGATGGAATCAGTATGTGAAGTGCTTGGGAAAGATGACACAATTCTTATAATGAAAGATCATGGATTTTTAAGTTTTGGAAAAACTTGCCAGCAGGCAGGAGAAAATATTATTCAGGTTCTAACTGAAATGGAAAAGACATAAGAAGTATAATATTATGAACCACGAAATACACGAAAGGCGCGAAGGACACAAAAAAATTATTTTCAAAGAAAAAATTTATACAATTCGGGTAAATCAAACTTACAGAGCAAATTTTATATGCTTCGATTCAATCATTCGTAGATTCAAGTAATAAGTGCAACTTTTGACGATTTTATTAATTGTCAAAGAAAAGTTGCACTTATGAGAAAATATAAACAGATAACCCAAGAGCAGAGATATGAAATATCAGGCTATTCACA
>Ga0268276_1001169_pt1 | contig 27119 bp, 15 predicted proteins | sample saktaG_4_FD_190145 | JGI IMG/M metagenome (GOLD analysis project Ga0268276, IMG submission 190145) | Saline water microbial communities from Sakinaw Lake, British Columbia, Canada - sak_2010_1_5_45m | ecosystem: Environmental > Aquatic > Non-marine Saline and Alkaline > Saline ...
ATTCTTTTTGTCTTTTTCTTTTTTAGCAACCTTGAGCTATTAGTTTTGCAGGACTAAACACATCGCCCGAAGGCTTTGTGCGTACATCCACAACCTATCAAACCATTCTTCTAATGGCGCTCTCGTCCCTACAACTTGGTTTTTCACAAGGTCTCGGGATAGATTAATTATTTTTAGGGATGGCTTCGTGCTTAGATGCATTCAGCTCTTATCCACTACAGCGTAGCTACCCAGCATTGCCTTGTCAGACAACTGGCACACCAGAGGCTGCGACGCTATGTTCCTCTCGTACTCGTAGCATCTTCCCCTCAATTAATCAACAATTCCAACAGATAGTATCCAAACTGGCTCGCACCGTTCTTAACCCAACTAACGTACGGCTTTAATGAGTAAACCCCTCCACCCTTGGCTGCTCATGCACAGCCAGGATGCCATGAGACGACGGCGAGGTAGCAAACCGCGAGGTCGATGTGAACTCTTACTCGCGACAACTCAATTACTCCCAGGATAGGTTCATTGTAAGACTAGGGCCCTATTAAGAGGCGCACTAGCGTTCGCTAGACCCAAGTTTCCTTCCAGCGTTTCGTGCCATTAGAAACACTGTTAAGCCTGCTTATGCTCTTGCACTCTACGTCGAATTTCTGACTCGACTGAGCAGACCTTTGGGCGCTCCTGATATCTTTTCAGGAGCGTGCCGCCCCAGCCAAACTACCCACCAAATGCTGTCCCCGAAAAAGGTAAGCAGTATATTTTCATGAGGATGGTGTTACATTGTTGCATCCGTAGCTCCTGACGAAACTACTTCGATTGCTCCCATCTACACTGTACGCATAAAACTATACCACAACATCAGGCTGTAGTAAACTTCCGTGGGGTCTTCTCTTCCCGTTGGAATTCCGCAGCATATACACAGCGAAGTATGTTCATTCGGTTTAACCTAGGGACAGTAGGAATCTCGTTACTTCCTTGGTGCAAGCCGCCAATAAAACGGCAAGGTATTACGCTACCGTGAGAGCCTCAGAGTTAGGCCCGCTCTTCACAAGGGCTTAGATCCGTTGAAACAGATTTTCACCTACTTGCAGTGAGCAGAAGTCAGCCTCTATACAAACCATTACTGGCTAGCAGAGACCTGTGTTTTTGTTAAACAGTCGGACTCCTCTTGTTATTGAAACCTGCGTACTGCTACGCAGGCACCACTTATACCGAAGATACGTGGCTAATATGCCGAGTTCCCTTAGGTCAATTCCCCGAATACGCCTTAGCTTTTTCTGCCAGGGGCACTCTTCCTAGTTCTTGGTACGGTTTTCTAGAATCATATACTCTCTTTTTTCATGGACACCAGGCCTCGCCAAAACATTGCTGCTCGTCCAAACTTGTTCTTCTTCTCGCCATTACAGCTCTCCAAAGAACTATTTTTGTTGAATCACACGACGGTGTGACATCAGCTTGCCCAATATGTCAAAAGAATATATATCGTTGCCGAACTTATCTAGAAAGTACGCGACTATGAACGCGTTTCCCTTTCCTGTGCGTCCTATTATGAACACAGTTAGGACCGACTAACTCTTAGCTTATGATAAGCGCTAAGAAACCCTGGCCCTTTCGGCGGAGGTGATTCTCACACCTCTATCGTTACTACTAATGCAAGGATCCATATCGCGAAAAGCTCCATCCGTACTTACGTACAGACTTCTAAGCCATCCGCGCACCTACTTACAAAGATTCTTTCGTCTGAAAAAATTTCTACGTATCGGCAGTTGGTTTTAGCCCCGATAATCTTCGCTGCCACTAGCCTAGGTGGGTGAGCTGTTACGCTTTCTTTGAAGGATGGCTGCTTCTAAGCCTACCTCCCCACTGTTTTAGGATACTGACTAGCTTTACTAACACTTAACCAACATTTAAGGGCCTTAACGTAGAGCTGGGTTCTTACCCTTACGGATGCAAACCTTACGCCTGCACCCCTACTCCCGACTTCTGTGAAGAATATAAATTCGGAGTTTGGGAAAGAAGTCAATCCTTTCGAATCGATACTTCTTAACCAGTATCTCTACATCATATTCCTTCTCCATCGAGGCAATCCTCAGAGATTTTTCAGCAGGAGCCTGCTATCACCAGATTCGGTTCGCTTATTACGCCTAGTCCCAAGTCACCCAAGAAGATAGACTATCACTGGTATCGGCCCTCCACCCCCCGCAAAGGGGGCTTCAGCCTGCTAAGGACTAGCTCATCTGGTTTCAGGTCTGGTCGCAGTGACTGACGCTATGAACGCTACACCTGATCGCTCGAAGCGACTGCGTGTACTCGGTTTCCCTACGGATGCCCCCTTGAAAAGGGTTATCCTCGCCACTACAACAAATTCCCTTGCTCGTGCTTCACGACGTACGACCCGACGTTGAAATAAATTATATACGCAACCTCACGATTGTTTCTATAACTTACCTTTCCTTTCACGCCGAGCCTCGCCCGTAACCAGGTAGTTTCAGGTGCTTTTAAGCTCCTATTAAGGATACTTTTCAACTTTCCCTCGCGGTACTAGTACTCTATCGGTCTAGAGACATATTTAGGGTTGGAAGTCAATCCTCCCATATTCCCGCGCACTATCCAATGCACGGTACTCTCTTATTAGCAATCAAGTTTTTTTACTTCAAATACGAGACTATCACTCTCTATGGTGCTGTTTTCCAACAGACTTCTCTTCGTAAAAAAACTAGTGCACTAACACCACAACTCCACATCCTTACAGAATAGGATTCAGTGCGCCCTGTTCCAATTTCGCTCGCCGCTAATTTCGGAATCCCTATTTGGTTTCTTTTCCTTCCGGTACTGAGATGATTCAATTCCCGGAGTTCCTCTTCATTACTGAATTATTCAGGCATCTTTGGTTCAAAACCCGCATGCGGCTCGCCAAAGCTTATCGCAGCTTGCCACGCCCTTATTCAGTGCTCTAGCCTAGTCATCCACTACCTGGCGTAACGTTGCCTACTAACCAATGAGGGTATGAAGCACACGATTGTGTGGCCCTCATTGGCGAAAAAGACTTAAGTTATTCGCTATGATATACATGACAAATCCTATGCAACAATTAATTCTGAATTAACTTTCGCCAATTCATTCCTAATTGCTTTGCCTTCCATTAAGAAAAAACTCTCAATGGGAACAATATCAATTGTAATCATGGATTTTACTCCATAACTGCAAAATTTGTTATTATCTTGCGATGATAACTCAGTAAAATTTGCATTTTACTGAACGTCAAAAACTTTTACATTTTCAACGAGTGGACTCTGAGGGAGTCGAACCCTCGACCTCTCGCGTGCAAGGCGAGCGCTCTACCAACTGAGCTAAAAGCCCGTTTGTATTTTGCGTTTGTCTCAAACTAGTTTCCTACCACATAGGCAAGAACTTTCATTTGAGCGCTTGCACCGCTATTTGGTCGATACCAATCTAATCCAATCAATAACAATCGTTGACTTTGTCAACCTGTTATGTTTATTTACTTTTTAAAACGTAAGAAAATTAATCCCTACGCAATAAAAATAATTGTTGAATGTGAGCGAGAAAAATACTCGAAAACAACTTCTCTGCACTAATAATCCTTTACAGAATTATTGAAAAGAAAAAATCTAAATCTCGCGATTTAAATTATTTTTTTTATAGGAGGTGATCCGTCCGCAGGTTCCCCTACGGACACCTTGTTACAACTTAGCCCCCCTCGCAAAACCAAGAATCATTCACACCTAACGGTGTGAATTCATCCAGACTCTACTCGGCTGGCTTGATGGGCGGTGTGTGCAAGGCTCAGGGACTTATTCACCGCAGGTTAATGACCTGCGATTACTGGGGATTCCAACTTCATGAGGGCGGGTTACAGCCCTCAATCCGAACTGAGGATAATTTTGCGGGATTCGCGCCCCCTTTCGGGTTAGCATCCAATTGTATTATCCATTGTGTGTCGCGTGTTGCCCAGGAAATTCGGCTCATACAGACCTACCGTTGACAACTCCTTCCTCCATATTACTATGGCAGTCCCTCTAGAGTGCTCCAAGACAAATCTCGGATCGCAACTAAAAGTATTGGTCTCGCCCGTTGCCTGAGTTAACAGGAAGCCTCACGGTACGAGCTGGCGGTGGCCATACAGGACCTCTCAGCGTGTCATAAAAGCCCTTCAGACTGTTAATCACTCTGCTGTCCTTCCTGGTAAGATTTTCTGGCGTTGCATCCAATTAAACCGCAACATCCACCCCTTGTGTGAGCCCCCGCCAATTCCATTAAGTTTCACCCTTGCGGGCGTACTCCCCAGGCAGTAGACTTATTGCCTTCGCGTCGGCACTCGCAGTCCATAAAGGAAAACGAACACCTAGTCTACATCGTTTACAGCTGGGACTAAAAGGGTATCTAATCCTTGTCGCTCCCCCAGCTTTCATCTCTCACTGTCAGGATAGTTCTCGTAAGGCGCCTTCGCTACTGGAGGTCCTTATAGGATCATCGCATTTCACCGCTACCCTATAAATTCCCCTTACGTCTCTCTTCCTCAAGAATGACAGTATCTTTAGCAATTCTACTCGTTAAGCGAGCGGATTTCACCAAAGACTTATCAAACCAGCTACAGGTGTTTTAGGCCCAATACAAGTGGAAACCACTTAGGGATTACGTATTACCGCGGCGGCTGGCACGTATATTACCCCCCCTTTATTCACCAAGCTTTTTAGGCTTAGTAAAAGACCACAGTGTGGTCACTCGAAATTCCCCTATCGCACTTTCGTGCAGTGTAAAGACTTCGAAACTGCTGCACCCCGTAGGGCTAGGGACCTTATCTCAGTTCCCTTCTCCGGGCGCCCCCTTTCAGGGCCCGTACGCATCATAGGCTTGGTGGGCAGTTACCCCGCCAACTACCTAATACGTCGCAGTCCCATCCTCAAGCGAACACAGCCGGAATATAGGCTGTTCCCTTTCGACAATAAAACATTCCAGTATATATTGTCTATATAGTATCGTCCCCAGTTTCCCGGGATTGACTCTTCTTGAGGGTAGATTAACTACGTGTTACTGAGCCGTACGCCAAACCCCATTACCTGAGATTTGCGACTTGCATGTCTAATCGAATTTCGATAGCAGTTTCCGCCAGTAGGATCAGCTGGAATTACATTCGCTAATAAGCAAAAGCAATTTTCAGTTTGATCCATGATTATGCTGACATCATTAGATGCCACTTGCATGGAAAAACATTGTACTTAATTTGGAATTGGTTTGAGCTATAATTCTCTCACCATGGCACTAATTAATTAATTATTACCACTATTTAATGTACTGAATCAATAAAGATTCAATTCACCAATTCTCACATCCAACATCACACCAAAAAAAACTTTGGTGCTCACAACCTGAGTCAGACTAGAAGCAGAGTACTCGTGAAAGCATCCGCCAATGCCCTTACAGGGTTATGAATATCAAATGAATCTTGACTCAAAGTCAAGGTGTTCAAATCGAGAACTTGAAGCCATTAGTACGAATACCAATAACTCAATTATACTCTAGCAAAGGATGCCACCAGGCAAAATCCTAATTGCTATACATATATGGTGCCACCAACCTTTATAAACCTATCGGGCACTTTTCCAAAAACTTCCTCTTTTGGCTTAAAATGGTTCAAATGGCTAAAATGAGCTACTGTGAGTGGTTTTATCAAGTGAAAAATTGGCACTTTTTGAACATTTTTTGCACTTTTAGGGTTTTTAAACCAAAAATAGGGTTTTTTGACGAAATTTTAAAGAAAAAGGAGAAAGTTGAATTTAAATTTCTTTTAAAAATTCTTCTTTTTCAATTTCGCACTGTCAAAGCCTTTTTTATTTAAGAATTTGATTAAATCTTTTCCAGAAATAATAGGTAGTTTCAAGAAAATCAGCTTCCAGCTTTATGCAGGAAGAGTAATTGTAGAAATAACTGCTTTTTTTATTGGATTCTTTTCTAACATTTTTTGAACATCTTTGTCTTCTAAATATAGTTCAACAGCTTCATTAAGATTATTCAAAGCTTCTTTTTCTGTATTTCCTTGAGAAACTACTCCAAGCTCTGGACAAAGTGCAATAAAGTAAAGTTCTCCTTTAGTAATAACTGCAGAAAATTCTCTTTTCATTAAATCACTAAAGTACTCTTCTTTTTTGTTAAATAAATAGTTACGCTTTTTAGTTAAATCCACAAAAAACTCCCCCCCTTTGAAGAGCATAGCAAATTTTCTGTTTAAAAAGAATTCCAAACCAATTTGCCGACGCGATAAACATTTTTCACTTCTTCAACGCAACTTTTTTGTATTCCTTGACCAAAATATCCATATGCTTGTCAAGAGAAAATTTCTTTAAAGTATTAACAGCTTCTTTTTTGAGTTTAAGCACAAGTTTTGAATTTTCAAGTATTTGGATTAACTTTTCATCAGGAGTGGAAGAATAAGTTTGAACAAATCCTTTGAACATTTCTTTAACTGGAATATTTCTAATTAGCACAGGTTTTCCAAATGAAGCGGCTTCAATAATAACTAATCCAAATGTTTCTGAGAATGAAGGCAACCAAAACAAATCACACATTGAGTAAGCAGAAGCCAAATCTTTCTTATACAATGCCCCAGTAAAAGTCAAATTAAAGGGTTTATTTTTTCCAACAAGATCCTTTATTTCATCTTTATTTTTCAAATAAGGTAAATTAGGAACATTCCCCACCCAAACAAAATTATATTGAGGCATTGCTTTAGCAGCTTCTGCAAATTCAAATACTCCCTTTCTATACTGAATAGAAGCAACACAAAGAACAATTTTTTTTCCATTATTTAATTTAAGTTTTTTCTTTAATGAACTAATTTCCTTAGCAGAAACTTTTGGAAATCTATGTTTATCAAGAGGATAAGGAAGAGAAATCAGTTTTTTTGTAAGCAAAGGATTTTTAGATAATTCCCTCATTATATGCGGAGAAGTAACAAATACTTTTTCACAAGAAGCGTAAAATGTGCTTAACCCAAAATCAAGCATACTTAGAACCATATCAGGAACTAGCCCTTGAACTTCCCCGCTAGTCATGTGTGTAGAAGTTACTACAGGAGTATAAGGTTGGTGAAGTTTCATCCTAGCTAAATTTTCCGGTCTGCAACTATGAACGTGAATCAAATCATATTTATCATCAAGCTTTGAATCAACACTAATTTCTATTCCTCTCTTACCCAATTCCTTTGCAACAATATCCGCATAAACTCTAATTCCAGAATCAGGATTTTCATTAACAATAAATAATACTTTCATAAAAAAAACTCACCAAAAATAATTATTGCTTAGGTTTTAACTCTTTAAATTGCAAAGGCGAACCAAATGCTAAAACATTAGAAGGAACATCACTATATATTAGTGTCATTGCACTCACTAAACTATTTTCTCCGATTGTTACCCCCGGAAGAACAAAACTTCTTGCCCCAATTAAAACATTTTCTTTTAATGTAATTGAACCATACCTAAATTCTTTAGTATTAAATTCATGGCATGCAAAAAATGCATCTTGACCAATAACACAACCATCCCCAATTGTAATTAACTCAGGGAAAAATATATCTACTTTAAAATCAGGCATTATTTGAACATTTTTTCCAATCTTCATCCCCATTAATTTATACAAAAACAATTTTACTTTAGGAGAAGCAACTGAACCAAGTTTTGCTAAAATCCAATTCTTAATTACCCTATGAACTGGTTTAACTTTTGTCCATGCGTAAGAACTCTCCCCCGGACTAGATTGTAATATTGTTACGTTTCTCATCGCAAAAGAGAGAACTTTAGACATTAAAAACTTTTATCTTGAAAAAATCAATACAGCAGGTTTATAAATAACTTTTTTATTTCTATTAGTAATGTCTAAAGCAAAAAGTAAAAAGAGCAAAAAAAGTATTTCACTTAAAGCTAAAGTAATTGACCCAAAAATTAAAAAATATTCTTTAATTGAAAAAGTAGCAGGATTTACGGAACTTGGCCGACCAATCGAATGGAGTAAATCCTTGTTGAACATGGGTCTTGGGGCATTAATGGCATTTTACATTTATGGTGCTGGAGTAAATTTACTAACTTTTGTCCAAGGATTTTTTGCAGTAGCTTTTCTTTGGTCAGGGCTTTATGCATTAAATGACAGAACTGATTGGAAAATTGATTTGATTCATGATGTTAAGAAAAATAGGCCAATTCCAAGTGGAAAAGTAACTCCAAATCAAGGATTAATTTTTTCTTTTTTGTTAATCCTTATTTCATATTTGATTGCATATTCAATGAATAATACTTTACTTGTTGGATGTTTGACAATAATGGTAATTAATCAATTGCTTTACACATTAAAACCATTTAGATTCAAATCAAGAAAAGTTTTGGATGTAATAAGTGGTTCAATGATTAACCCAATATTTAGATTCACTTCAGGACTAGTTTTGTTTATTGGAGCAACTCAATTATTCAATAATTTTGTTCCAATTTTACCATATATTTTCGTAATAGGAGTACAATTTGGAGGATATTCATTATATAGATTATTTTCTAAAAAACATGACACTAAACTTAATATGAAAAGTAGTGTGGCAATGATTTCTGAAGAAAGAATAAAAAGAGCCTCTTATATTTCGCTTGGCACAGCAGTTTTAGCTTATGTTGGTTTGTTAATTAATGGATTATTTTTTAGAATTACATGGTTAGGATTTTTACCTCCGCAGTATATTTGGCCAGCTATTTTAACCGCTTTATTTACTCCAATGCTAAAAGGAGCAATAGTAGACCCAATGAATGCAGATATGTCAAAGTACTATAGAAGAGCATATATTTTCGCATTAGTATTTATTATTGCAAATTTAATAGTAATTGCTTTCTTTCCTTGATTAGTAAATTTTGTTAAATCTAAATTAAATTTCATTATTTTGAAATTTAAATTCTTTATGAAGCATCTAGAACAAAAAGTACTTGATTAATAAAAAAATAACCTTTTTTCATTTTAACAGATTGTAAATTTAATCCATTTCTCTTAAAGATATCCTTCCATTCATTAAATGAATGATAATTATTTTTTTGAGTTGAAATCTCCAAATTTAATATATTATCAAATATAGAATATAATTTTATTCCAATTTTACTAGAAACTAAATCTTCTTGAATTATTATTTTTTTTGAAACTCTTTTTGCTTCAAGGAGTAATTCATTTTGATGATTTAAATGATGGAGAACACTTAGTAACAAAGTGACATCCGAATCCTTATTTTTTAAAGGAATTTTCTTACCATCATAAACAATTGGAGTTACTAAATCAGATAATGATCCATTATAAATGTCAATTGAAGTAATCTCATGGCCTTGCAAAATTGCATGCTCATCAAATAGACATGTCCCACACCCAAGACTAAGTATTTTATCAGATTTTTTAAAATTTTCTCTTAACTCATTAAAAACAGAAATTCCATTAGTGTGTTTAGTACAAGTAACAAATATTTTTTTTAAAAAATTATTATTTTTAACAATTTTAAAGCTCACATTATCCCCTACATCACAGTTAAATAAAATTAATTGTTAATTTAAATATAATTTTAGAATTTAAAAATATTTGTCACAAATATATTTAATTAAACCAAATAAAAGAACTGATGCACAAAAAAAGTTAATGCGTTGAAAAAAGTTTTTGCACTGCCCAAAAAATAGGGCAGCCAAAAAAATGAATTAATTACTTTAAGATCTAGCTCTTTGTCTTAAGTATCTCTTTTTTCTTTTCATTCTTTTAGTTTTTTTCTTACACCATTTCCATCTTTGTCTAGCATGAGTCTTTTTGAATCTGCTAGAATCTTTTGTTCTTGTAGCCATTTTTTGTTTCACCGTTTTGAAAACTTATTATATAAAATGAAAGAAATAACCTTTATAAACCAACGCACTTGGTTGATTTTTTGACTTCATACAATCATAATGCACTCAATTTGTTTTATTTTTTTATAATCATCTTTGCAAGCTCTACTTTTTCACTATCATCAAGAGAAGAAACAATTTTCTTCATTAATCTCTTTTTAGCACCCGCAGGAAGAGTATGAAAGTACTCCAAAGCCATTTGTTCCATAGTATCATCCATATTTTCAAACCCCTATACCTTTATTCCATTCAATTAATGCTTCTTTTCCTTTAATTCCTTTGCTTCCTTAACAAGTCCGAAGAATAAAGGAGCAGGAGTTTCAAGTTTTGACTTTAATTCAGGATGGGATTGAGTTGCAGTAAAGTAAGGGTGAACATTTTTTGGCAGTTCAATATACTCCACAAGCAGTCCGCTTGGAGAAAGTCCACTTAAAACTAATCCATTCTTTTTCAATATTTCATGCATTGCAGGGTTAACCTCATAACGGTGTCTGTGTCTTTCAGATGATTTAAGTACACCATATAACTCGCTTACAATACTTCCTTTCATTAAATTAGCTTCATAAGCACCAAGTCTCATAGTGCCTCCTTTGTTTGTTACATTTTTTTGTTCATCCATTAAAGTAATTATGTTATTTATAACACTCGGATTCATTTCAGTTGAATTAGCATCAACTAAATCACATTTATTTCGCGCATATTCAACTACTGCTGCTTGAAGCCCTAAACAAATTCCAAGGAAAGGAATTTTATTTTCTCTAGCAAATTTAATTACTTGAATTTTTCCTTCCCATCCTCTGTTTCCAAATCCACCAGGAACAATTATTCCATCCAAATCTTTAGTTGCATCACTAACACTTTGCTTATTATTTTCAATGCTTTCAGTATCAATCATTTTAATGCAAACTTCAACATTCAAATTAGCTGAGCAGTGATGAAGTGCTTCTACAATACTCGCATATGAATCACTTAAAGCAGTATATTTTCCACAAATCCCAATATGTATTTTATTTGGAACCGCACAACACTTTACTTCAACCATTTTTGCAGCAAGTTTATTCCAATTTGGTATTCCATCTTGCGGAACATCAAGGTGAAGTTTTTCTGAAATAATATCTCTTACTCCTTGTTTCTCAAGTTCTCCAGGAATTAAATATACACTTTCAACATCAATTGCAGTTATTACACTTTCTTCTTTTACGTTGCAAAACAAAGCAATTTTTCTTTTCATTTTTTCTGATAAATATTCACTGCATCTGCAGGCAATTATATCAGGCCAAATACCAATTTCGTTTAGTGCTTTTACACTTAATTGAGTTGGTTTTGATTTTTGTTCATTAACCCCAGTTGGAATTGGAACATAAGAAAGATGAACAAACATTACGTTCTCCCTTCCTTTCTCCCAAGCAAGTTGCCTTACTGCTTCTAAATATAGTAAATTTTCCATATCCCCCACAGTTCCGCCAATTTCAATTAACAAAACATCGCAATTTTCTTCTTTTGCAACATTGTAAAATCTGTTTTTGATTTCATCAGTAACATGAGGAACTAATTGAACTGTTTTTCCTAAATATTCTCCTTGTCTTTCTTTATCAAGAATTGATTTGTAAATTTTCCCCATTGTTAAGTTCCATCCACCTTTTGCTGTAACACTCATGAATCTTTCATAGTGTCCAAAATCCATATCACATTCTGTTCCATCATCAAGAACAAATACTTCTCCGTGCTCAACAGGATTCATTGTGCCCGGATCAACATTCAAATATCCATCACACTTAACAGCAGCACACTTATATTTTGAAGATAATAATTTTCCTAAAGATGCAGTAAGAATCCCTTTCCCTAGTCCAGAAATAACTCCTCCAGTAACTACAATAAATTTAGTCATTTTTACCCACGCCCCAAAATATCAAATATTTATTTTACATTTTATTAAACAAAACTTATTTTTTTAGCAAAACTTAACTTAAGCAAATAAAACAAATTAATTTATTGCTCACCAATCAGTAGTAGTAAAGCTCATACCTTGTTTAAAAAACTGATGTCCTATATTAAGAGAGTTTTACCTTTCTAAAGATTAAAATACTAGATTAACACTTTATTTGAATAAGCCCAAAACTAAACTAATTTTTAACAGTGAATTAATTTTCAAAATAATTAATTTTAAAATTTATTTAGTGCTAAAGTTATTTCTTTATTACTCCAGTTCTTTGCAGAGCCCAAAGAGAAGAATATACCCCCTTTTTCTTTGATAATTCATCATGAGTCCCTACTTGCTCTACTGCCCCCTTCTTCATTACAACAATTTTATCAGCATTCATAATAGTACTCAATCGGTGAGCAATAATAATTGTTGTTCGTCCTTTCATTAGTTTTTCTAGAGCATCTCTAATTTCATACTCAGTCTTTGAATCAAGCGAACTAGTAGCTTCATCAAGAATAAGTATTTTCTTATCCGCTAAAATGGCACGAGCAATACTCAATCTTTGTTTCTCCCCGCCCGAAAGTTTTATGCCTCTTTCCCCAACGGTTGTATTTTCTTTGTTTGGTAAACTATTTACAAACTCAAACAATTGCGCTGCTTTTAATGCATCAAATACTTTTTCCCTACTTGCGCTAGGATTAGAAAATAAAACATTATTGTAAATTGTATCATTAAACAAAACACATTCTTGAGGAACAATACTTAATCCATTTCTAAGTGATTCTTGAGTAACATTATTAATATTTTTTCCATCAATTAAAATTTCCCCAACTTGTGGTTCATACAAACGGTAAAGTAATTTAATTATTGTAGTTTTTCCTGCCCCTGAATGGCCAACAAAAGCTATCTTTTCACGAGGCAAAACACTCAAATTAAAATTACTAATTATTTTTTTCTTCAAGTTATACCCAAAAGAAACATTTCTGAATTCCACTCTTCCCTCTCTCACACTTAAATTCTTTGCATTTAATTTATCTTTAATTTCAGATTCAGTATTTTTGTATTTTACAACTGCATCTAAATCAGCCAATCCCTCATAAAGTTTTCTTACACCCCAAAAGAATTCATATAATGGAAGAGTGAGACCAAGGTAACTTGTATAAATAAAAACAACCGAACCCATTGTTAAGTCCCCAGCAAGAAACCTAATTATTGTAAAATACATTATAGCAATTGTCCCAAAACCAATTATCATTATATGTCCTGCTTCAGTGGTATTATAGTAATTCCAGAAAATAAGCCATTTCTCAGAAGAGAGGGCAGATATTTTTTCAAACAATGATTTCATTCGGTTTTCTTTTCCAAAGTTTTTCACAGTTTCAATATTTGTAAAAGTATCACTGATAAATGCTTTTTCATAATCTTCTTGTTCATTTTTAGCAACATTTGCAATTTGCTGTTTTTGCAAAAGAAGTGCACTATAGCCCATAAATACTAAGGCCATTACAACTACAACTATCGCAGAACTCAAATCAAAAAATGCAATTACAATAAAACCAATTACTAGTTTAATGACAAGAGGCCCACCATGAAAAGTAAAAAAATCAGTTAAACTTTCAACACTCTTTCCACTTCTAATTAACTTTGAAATTAAACTCCCAGTTCTATTTGAAGAATGAAACCTGTGAGAAAGTTTGATTAAGTGATTGAAAATATCTTGCTTAATATCCCTCATCATATCTACTTCTAATTTATTTAAAAAAAGTAATCTAAAATACTTTAATGCTCCTGCAATGATTACAGTAATAAAAAAGATTATCCCTAAATTAATTGCAATACTAACAAAAGCATCTTTAGTTATTTTAAGGGAAGAGAAATCAGTTCCAGAATCAATTATTGTTTTGTAAATATAGTTTTGCCCAAATTCAATAAAATAGTTAAAAGTAATTAGCCCCATAATTAAGATAAATACTGGCCAGTAGGGTTTTGCGATTGCAAAATAGTACATTAAGTTTTCTTTAATGTTGTTTTTTTCTTCAACCATATTAAAATATAGAATAATTAGGAATAAGAATTGAATTGTAGAGCGAAAAAATGAGGTTTACTTCTCAATAATACTTTCACCAGTCATTTCTTTTGGTTTATTAATTCCCAAAATATCAAGCACAGTTGGAGCAATATCTGCTAATCCCCTACCTTTCTTTAATTTTGCTTTCTTATATTTCTCTTCGCTAGAAACTATGATTAATGGAACCGGATTTAATGTGTGACTTGTTCTCCACTCAATTGTTTGATCTTCTGCATTCCCATGATCAGCAAATATTAGCAAAGTATATCCATTCAAAAGAGCACTATCAACAATTTTTCCAGTACATTCATCAACCGCTTCAACTGCTTTATGAATTGCACTAGTAATTCCAGTATGTCCCACCATATCACAATTTACTAAATTTATTACAATAAAATCATATTTTGATTTTTTTATTTCCTCAACCAATTTATCAGTGATTTGGAAAACACTCATTTCTGGTTTTAAATCATAAGTTGCAACTTTTGGAGAAGGAACCATTATCCTATCTTCATTTTTATTCGGAGTTTCAACTTGTCCATTAAAAAAGAAAGTTACATGCGCATATTTTTCAGTTTCACTAATTCTTAATTGATTTTTATTTGCATCACTAATTACTTTTCCGAGTAAATTATCAAGTGAAATATCCTTGAATGCAACATAAGCATTCATCGGATTATAAAATTGAGTCATTGCAATGTAATAAACTTTAAGTGGTTTTCTTTCCCATCCTTCAAATTTATCCTCAACAATACTTCTAGTTAATTGTCTTGTCCTATCCGTTCTAAAATTAAAGAAAATAACTGAATCATTATCCTTTATCCCATCATAACTTTCTCTTTGCATTGGAACAATAAATTCATCAGTAACATTTTTTGCGTGACTTTCTTTAATTGCACTAATTGAATCAGTAAATTCAACTTTTGATTCACCTAAAACTAAACAATTGTATGCTTCGCGAGTTCTTTCCCATCTATTATCCCTATCCATTGTATAAAATCTTCCACTAATTGTTGCAATTTCCCCAAAACCAATTTGCTTTAATTTATCTTCAACAATTTTTACATTCTTCAATGAATCAGTAACAGGAGCATCTCTACCATCAGTAATTGCGTGAATTTTAACATTCTTTAATCCATTTTTCTTGCACATATCAAGCAAAACGAGTAAGTGATTTAAGTGAGAATGAACTCCCTCTACTTGAAATAATCCAATCAAGTGCAGAGTGGTGTTATTTGTTTTTGCATTATTTATTGCACCCAAAAATGCTTCGTTTTTGAAAAAAGATTTATCTTCAATACTTGCATCAATTTTTGCTAATGATTGAAAAATGATTCTTCCTGACCCAATAGTCATGTGCCCCACTTCTGAGTTTCCTTGATAGCCTTTCGGAAGTCCAACAGCTAAGCCACTTGCATTAAGCAAAGTGTTTGGATATTCTTTCATTAACTTATTAGTAACAGGAGTCTTTGATTCAAGAATTGAATTTTCCTTAGAATCAGCTCTATATCCCCAGCCATCTCGAATAATTAAGATTACTTTACTCATTCTTATCAACCAAATCAATCTATACAAACATCGTTAGGTTTAAATTGTTATTTTAACATCAATCAAATTCATTAAAATCAAAACAAATTTATTTTATTGAGAAATTTTTCTAAATCTAAATGTCTGAGAAAGTGCATTTGCTCTTAATGGACTAGCTTTTTTTAATATTTTAAACAAAACACCAACATCCTCTTTTGTCGGGCAGTGGCGAGAGGCTCTTGCCTGTTTTATACCCATATGGAGCACTTCATCAAATGTTTTAATAATTTCAACTTCTCTTTTTGATAATTTAGATGCTGAAATTTGCATCAACTCACTTACAAGAGAAGTAGTAAGTTTGTAATTTATTCTATCTGCTTTAAAACGAGCAACAGAAGCTGCCCCATTTGCTCGCTTTAATGCTCTCCTCATCCTTGCTCCATGAACTTCATTTAATTCAAGTTCAGATGCTAAAGAAGCGGCAGCACGAGTATTACGCAAGAAACGACCATTTTGTTTATCTTTTCTTGTCTTCATACTCCCACACCGCAACCAAATATTTATTTATTTTTTTAATTTTTTTGAATCTTTTATTATATTTATTTTTTTAATCATTTAATTTTCAGGGTTTTCTAAAATTATTTCCTACAAACTTAGCTTTACTCCCAAGTTCTTCTTCAATTCTTAGCAATTGATTGTACTTTGCAAGTCTTTCACTTCTACAAGGAGCACCAGTTTTTATTTCACCAGTTCTTAATCCAACAACTAAATCAGCAATAAAAGCATCTTCAGTTTCCCCACTTCTATGAGATACCATTACACCCCATCCAGCTGACTGTGACATTTTGCATGCATTAATTGATTCAGTAATTGAACCAATTTGATTTACCTTCAATAAAAGTGCATTAACTGCTTTCTTTTCAATTCCTTCTTTTATTCTCTTAACATTAGTAACAAGTAAATCATCACCGACAATTTGAACTTTGTCTCCAATTAATGTAGTTAGTTTTGTATACGATTCCCAATCATCTTGATCAAATGGATCTTCAATTGAAACAATATCATACTTATTTGCTAAATCAGCGTAGTATTTTATCATTTCATCTCCACTCTTCCAAGTTGCTTCTTTACTCTTGAAAGTTAAGTTATATGATTTCTTTTCGCTGTCATAAAATTCGCTAGCAGCTACATCCATTCCAATTCTAACTTTTCCTTTATACCCTGCTTTTTCAATTGCTAAAGTTAGTAAGTCAAGTGCTTCATTTGCATTTTTTACATTAGGTGCAAATCCCCCCTCATCTCCGGCATTAATTGCATTTTGTCCGTAGTTTTCTTTTATTATTCCCCGCAAAGTATGAAATACTTCCGTTCCATATCTTAAACTTTCAGAAAAAGTTGGAGCACCAACTGAAAGTATCATAAATTCCTGCATGGCAAGTTCATTTCCCGCGTGCTTTCCACCATTTATTACATTAAAACTTGGCACTGGCAAAAGAACATCTTTTACTCCAGCAAGATCTGCAACATGCTGATATAATGCAACACCTTTACTTTCTGCACCAGCTTTACAAACAGCCATTGAAACTGCTAAAATTGCATTAGCTCCGAATTTTGATTTATTTTCAGTCCCATCACTTGCAATCATTTTTTCATCAATTAAAGTTTGTTCAATAGGATCCATACCCAATACTAATGGTGCAATTAATTTGTTTACATTTTCAACTGCTTTTAGTACTCCTTTTCCCATGTATCTTTTTTTATCCCCATCTCTTAATTCTAAAGCTTCATAAATTCCAGTACTTGCTCCACTGGGAACAGCTGCTCGAAATAATCCTTTCTCAGTGATTACATCACATTCAACAGTAGGATTTCCTCTCGAATCCAATATTTCTCTTGCTTTCACATTTAGTATCTTTGACATTTAAAACACCTCAAAAAATATTTTTTTATTTTATAAACTTTCAAAAGAAAATAAGAGCGAAGGGTTTTTATTAATGCATTTGAGGCCTTAGCGAATTATGATTGAACCAAACTTGTTTTAAAAGCAAAAAATACTTCTTAATTAAATGAAAAAAATAGTGGTAATAGGTGGAGGAACAGGCTCATTTAATATCCTTTCAGGATTAAAGAATTTTGATTTTGAACTTACTTCAATAGTTTCAATGATGGACTCAGGTGGTAGTACAGGAATTTTAAGAGATGAGTTTGGAATACTTCCCCCAGGGGATGTTCGCCAATGTTTGGTTGCACTTAGTGATTCGCCGTTAATGAGAAAATTATTTGAATACAGATTTAGTAAAGGAAAAACACTAAACGGACACTCAATGGGAAATTTACTTCTTACTGCACTAAAAGAAATCACTGGAAGCGAAGATGAAGCAATTCTAAAAGCCTCAGAAATTTTAAGAATCAAAGGGAAGGTTCTCCCAATAACAATGGATAACTGTCATTTAGGTGCAGAACTACAAAATAAAAAAATAGTTATAGGAGAATCAAAAATAGGGAAAGAAAAAGTTAACAAAATATTTTTAACAAAAAAAGCCAAAATTTTTTATTATTCAAAAAAAGCAATTTTGAATGCCGACTTTATTATTCTTGGACCAGGGGATTTCTATACTAGTATTGTGCCAAATTTACTTGTTAAAGGGGTAACTAGCGCTATAAAGACATCAAAAGCAAAAATAATTTTTGTATGCAACATTATGACTAAAGGTGAAACAAAAAATTTTAAAGCAAGTGATTATGTTAAAGAACTTTCAAAGTATTTGAAAAACAAACCAGATTTTGTTTTAATGAATAACAAAAAACCAAGTAATAAGATAATTGAAAGATACAAAAAAGAAGGTTCTGAATTTGTGGCACCCGATTATGAAGGAATAAAAAAAGATTTTCTTAGAAGAACTGATTATGCGAGACACGATTCTAATAAACTTGCAAAAGAGATTTTTCAAATTACAAGTTATTAATTCTTAGAAATAATTTCTTTTGTTTCTCTTGCAATCATTAATTCTTCATTAGTTGGAACAACTAAAACCTTAACTTTAGAACTATCTGAACTAATAATAGCTTCTTTTGCTCTCACTTTGTTCTTTTCATCATCAAGGTCTATTCCAAAGTGCTTCATATCTTTACAAACATAAGACCTTGTTTCAGGAGATTTTTCCCCAAGGCCACCAGTAAAAACAATTGCATCCAAACCATCCATAATAGCTGCAAAAGAACCCAAATATTCTTTAACAGTGTAACTAAATTTATCAAGTGCTAATTGTGCTTGAGCATTTCCTTCTTTCCAAGCCGCAGTTTCAATATCCCTACAATCACTACTTACGCCTGACAATCCTAAAAGCCCGGATTTTTTATTTAATATACTTTCTACTTGTTCAATTGTCAAATTTTCTTTTTTCATTAAAAAAGAAATAATTGATGGATCAATACTCCCACATCTTGTACCCATCATAGTTCCTGCTAATGGCGTAAACCCCATACTAGTATTAACTGATTCCCCTTTTCTTATCGCGCAAAGAGAAGAACCATTTCCTAAGTGGCAAGTAATAATATTTAATTCTTTAACATCTTTTTTCAAAAGTTCTGCTGCTCTATTTGAAACATATTTGTGTGAAGGTCCATGAAATCCATATTTTCTAATGTGATACTTTTCATAATACTCATAAGGAATCGGGTAAATGAATGCTTCTTTTGGCATGGTTTGGTGAAATGCAGTATCAAACACAGCTACCATTGGCTTATTTGGTAGCTCATTCATACAAGCATTAATCCCAATCAAATTAGCAGGATTATGAAGTGGAGCAAGATCACTAAATTCTTTAATTGCTTGAATTACTTTATCATCAATTAACACAGCGGATTTGAATTTCTCTCCACCATGAACTACTCTATGTCCAATCGCATCAATTTCATCAATTGAAGCTATTACCCCATTTTCTTTACTTAAAATATCATCTAAAAATAGTTTTAATGCGTGCTCGTGATTTGCACAACTTAATTCTTTTTTTATTTTTTCAGAAAGCACTTTTTCATAAGTGTATTTTGCTTTCCCACCAATCTCTTCAATAATTCCTTTAGCAATAACTTCTTCATTTTGCATATTACTTAACTGGCACTTAAGCGAAGAACTTCCACAATTAACAACAAGCACTTTCATAAATATACAAAAAAACAAATCAATTAAAAAGAAGTCTTTTTCATCATTTTTAAAAAATTAAATTTGAATAGTTGTTAAAAAATAAAAATAAAAAACTCTTTTGACACCCAGGCTTATTATGCCAAAAGAGTTACTATTTTATTTATTTTATTTGATTTAGAGATATTGAACTAATTTTAAAGTTAGGAGGATTAGTACCATAACCTATTGGTGTAATATTTGTTCCGTATAATTGGATATAATTTGTAGCCCCTTGAGCGAATAAACTCTTAGGTATTATTACACTAAATTCACCAAGTCTATTTATATCAAGACTTGAATTTAGAACAGTTAAACTTGTAGTTGATTTACCTGCGCTAACTCTTAATAAAACGTTCTTTGATACGCCATAATTTCTATAATTTACATTGAACTTAAATGCTAAACTATCTGTTAAATCTCCTTGAGGTAAAACAAATGCGTATGTTACTATATTTCCTTCCCAACCCATTTCGTTTGGGCAAGTTTTTCCGGTTAAAACATCACAAGTTGTAGATTTGAAATATACTCCGCCACTTGTTGGAGTTCTACTCCAAATTGTTTCAGGAATTGGAGGATAAAACTTACACTCACTCTTTGTCGTGTTAGGATTTAAACAAACATCCGAATTCAAAGGATTACCATCATTACAATCAGTATTACTTGTGCATTTTATCCCTGTGTGTGTGCATTTTGAATTTGTTTTGTTTGGATATATACATTTGTCTATTGTTAATGGATTATTATCATCACAACCCAAATTATTTGCGCATGCTATTGGAGTGTATGTACAATAACTTTTAACTGTTTTTGGATATTTGCAAGCATCTAAAGTGAATGAATTAGCATCATCACAATCAATACTAGTTGAACAAACAATTGGCGTATGAGTGCACACACTATTCAACTTTTTAGGATTCACGCAAACATCAATCGTTTTTGAATCATTATCATTACACTGAGTATTACTTGAACAAATTGGTTTTACACAAACCCCACTAGAACACAAACTCCCAGAACTACACCTAGTTTTAGTTTTCAACGTATCAATTACTTTACAATAACTAGTAGTCTTACCAGGATTCATACACTTATAAGTTCTAAAATAATCCCCAACACTTGTTGAACTATAACAAACATTTTCTTGATTCAACCAAACACTCGCACCACACTGAGCTGCAGTTGAGCAAGCAATAGCTGGTTTGATATTTGTACAATAACTATTCACTGTATTAGGATTCACACAAGTATCCACTGTTTGAGAATTATTATCATTACAATTTGCATTTGAAGCACAAACTATTGGAGTATGCGTACAACTACTCAAAATAGTTGCTGGATTTCTACAAGTATCAATTGTTAGAGGATTATTATCATTACAATTTGAATCAAAGTTACATGTAGGTAAATCGCAAGAACCATATCCACAAACAAGACCACCAGAGCAAGTTTCTTTGAAAATCAAAGAATCAGCATAATTGCATCTTGCTAAGTAAGTTCCAGGATTACTACAAGTGTAAGTCCTATATTTTTGGCTTAAATCATTGCCTGAACAATTAAACTCAGGTAAGAACCCACTTGTTCCACAGTTAGAATCAAAATTACAAACAGGAGTACTACATCCCCCATAAGCGCAGATTTGCGGAGAAGTACAAGTTGTTTTCAATAAGTTAGTTGTATCATTGTAACTACACGAAGAACTTATTGTACCAGGATTTGCGCAAGTATAAGTTCTATAGTTCTGAAGAACATTGTTTCCAGAACAAGTATTTGTTCCCAAAATCCATGCATCAGTTCCGCATTGAGAGTTAGTTGAACAATTAATTACACCAGGTGTATGAGTACAAGCACTTAAAACTGTTCCAGGATTTACGCATGTATCAACTGTTAGTGCATTATTATCATTACACTCTAAATTTGTTGAACAAACAATTGGCGCATCTATACAAGCTCCAGACAAACAACCATATGTACAAGTTTGATTGTAGGAGTTAGCATCCATTGATGAGCAGTAAGAATTTGATGCTCCTGCGTTATTACAAGTAAAAGTTCTTTGTATATCATACAAATAATTTCCAGTACAAACTTTTCCAATTATCCCATTAGTTCCACACTGAACGTTAGTCGAACATACTATCGGGTTATGAGTACAAACACTTGTTATAGTGCCTGGATTAACACAAACATCAACTGTTAAATTATTTGAATCATCACACTGAGCATTATTTGAGCAAACTGGAGTCACACAAGTTGCATTATTACAAATTTGTCCTAGCGAGCAAGAAGTTCTCAATTGATTTACATCATTTGAAGAACAAATCGCATTTTGTGCACCGGGATTAGTGCAAGTATAAGTTCTAAGCGCATCCCAAATATTATTTGAATTACAATAATTTTTGTTTAACCAAGCATTAACTCCACAATCAGAGTTTGTTGAACAAGCAATTATAGGAATTACTTTATTTTCACAAACACTTTGTGCAGTTCCTGGATTTAAACATTTATCAGTTGTTTGAACATTGTTATCATTACATTGCAAATCATTTGAGCACACAATATTCACACAAGCAGCATTACTACAAATTTGGCCACCAGTACAATTCCCAAGATTATTATTCGTATCTAAAAAAGTACAACTTGATTGAGCTGTTCCTGGATTAATACATGTATATGACCTATAGGTTTGTCCAATGTTATACAAAGTACTACAAAATGGAGTACCTAAAAATTCATTAATTCCACATTGTGCATTTGTTGAACAAGCAATTGGAACTACACAAGCTCCATTCAAACAACTGTTTGCACAAGTTTGAACTACTTCAATTTGTTGATCAGTAGAACAACTTGAAGATTGTGTTCCAGGATTATTACAAGTGAATATTGTATTTGTTCTCACAACATTCTTTCCATCACAAGTATTTGTTCCAGTTGTATTAGTTCCGCATTCAGCGTTAGTACTACAAATAGGTGCTCCGCCATACAATGCATTTAGTGCATTATATCTTTCAGGATTAATTGCTCTATATTCATCTACAATTCCAAGAATTCCTTGATTATCTCCTTTCCACCAAACATGATTGTATTCAAGGAATGCTCCACCAGCATAATTTTGTGCAAGTTCCCAGTGTCCTGTTGTTTGATTTGGAAGATGACCAAATTCTCCTAACATATATGCTTTGCCTTGTGGAGCAGGAATATTGAATTCACCGTACTTATTCACAAGATCATCAGCAGAGTGAATATAAGTATTAATTGACATTATATCTGCTGTTAAATTATTAAAATTTGTATTCTCCCCAATATACTTTGCATAAATTATTGGATGATTTGTATCAAGAGTTCTTGTGTATGCAAATAATGCATTCAAATAATCATTTACATTTACACCCCATGAGAACCAACCTTGATTAAATGATCCATTAACTTCATTTCCAATCCCCCAACCCAAAACCGCTGGATTAGATTTGTATTTATTTACTACTCTACCAAATGCTTGCTGTGCAACTAATAAATCACTCCAATCAGCAACATAAGGATAACTTGTGAAGTTCTCTTCCTGAACCCAATAACCAATTATTACTTTCATGTTATTCGCATTAGCTTGAGTTAGTAATTCATCAAGAACCCAATCAGTTAAATCTCCTTGAACTATTTCACTTGTGTTAGGATTAGTTGTAACATCTTGTATTCCATCTAAATCTTTATCATGCCAAGAACCAGAAGCATAAGTTCGAATTGTATTTGCTCCAAGTTTTTTCATTGTCGCAACATCAAACTTAATTAATTCCCAAGCTTGGATTCTTCCATCGCCACTATAATCAGTAACATTTACTTTGCCATCACTTGTTACTAAATCAGTAATATCTTGTGTTCTTGTAGCTGGAAAAGGTTTTTGCCCTTGAGTAGCATCAGGACCAGTACCGTACAACCAAGGAGCATAATCAAGTCCCTTAATCATAAACTCTGTTCCATCAATTCTTATTTTTCCATTAATAATTTTTATTCCAGTTGCAGTTGCACTGCAAACAGCGTTAGTGCATCCATTAGCACAAGTTTCTTTTAATTTTAATTCAGTTACACTTGAGCAAATTGCATTAGTGTACCCTGGGTTTTTGCAAGAAACAGTAGTATACTTTTGGTATACATCATTAAGGTAACATTGTGTTGTTCCTGCAACCCAATTACTTGTACCACATTGCGAATCCATCCAGCAAGCTGAACTTTTGCACTCTCCATTTAAGCAACCATTTTGACAATAAATCAAAGGCAGTGTTTCGTTATCTTCATTAGTATAACAAAATCCTCCACTGCACCCTCTTTGATAAACACTTCTTGAAGTTTGAACCCAAATATTTGTATTACAGGTAGTAACCCAAGGCCCATATCCAGATTCACCACAATCTGTTTTGAAAGTTAAAGCAATTGCATTTGAACAAGTTGATTGTGCTGTTCCCGGATTATTACAAGTAAATGTTTTGAAATTCTGATACACATCATTGTTTGAGCAAGTGTTTGTACTTGCTACCCAATCATTTGCACCACATTGAGAATTTGTTGAACAAACAATTACTTCACTATTACAAGTTCCACTTGTACATCCGTTTGCGCAGGCTAGAACTGTTTGTGTTTCTTGTGTAGTTGATGCAGTACAAGCTCCGCTTGCACAACCTTTATTATAAACATCTCTTGTTTTTACAACATTATTACCTGAGCAATAATTTGCCCCCCATGAACCATAAGTTGTATCCCCACAATCAGTTTTCAAATTGAAAGCAATTGAGTTAGAACAACTTGAAGAAGTAGTTCCTGGATTATTACAAGTATACGTTTTGAAATTCTGATACACATCATTAGTAGAACAACTATTTGTTCCTGCCACCCAATCATTTGCTCCGCACTGAGCATTTGTTGAGCATGCAATTGGTTCAGAATAATTAATTATTAGTTGAATTGTCCCTACATCCCAAAGAGTATTTGTAGGAACTGTTATTGTTACAGGTGTGGTTGAAGAAATTGCTCCAACTGGAACTGAATATGTTGGTATTGCACTAAAACAAGCAAAAGCATATTGATCTCCAGTTCCGCACGAAATTGCAGTAGAAGTAACTGGACTAGCAATTAAAGTAGAACCAACTCTTACACTTGAAGTTGTGCTCATTCCAACTGAATGAAGTCCTTTACCATAAACACTCGGCCAACTTATTTTAATTTCAGCACTTGTGATTTGATTTAATGGTTGAGTTACATTAAAATTCCAAGTAGCACTCCCCCCATTTAAAGCTCCAGTGTATACTCCTAAAATTACTTGGTTACCGCTAATCCAAGTACAAGTATTTCCTACACTACAATGAGCACTTGTAGCATATTCTCCGGTTACTGAAGAAAAATCAGCACCCGCTTTAGAATAAGTTGCACTCAAAGCACTTACACTTGATAAAATCATTAAAAAAATAAATGACGAGACTAATAATAAAAAAATAGATTTTCTTAATTCAAAATTTTCTAATTTATTGCTTTCTGAGTTCGTATCCCCATACTTCACCCGACCACCCAAAATACTTTTCTTAAGAAGTATTTAAAAATCGAATGTAATTAGTCCCGGTTTATGAGTTAGTTATTATTGAACCAGAATCGCTTTAAAAGCCTAACTGCTTTTTTTTATTATAATTTGATAAAATCCAAAATTATCAAATCAAAATTATTAATTTATTAATTACCTTTTATTTTTGCAGATAAATTGCAAATAGTTGATTATCCTTAGGAAAACTATCTTGAAAATAAAAGTGAATAAAAATGCCTATCTACTGCAAAGAGTGTAACACTGAATTTCGTCACTGTGCTAAAGCAAGCGAAATGTACAATAAGTTCAATATAACAAAAAAAGAGTTCTTTCAATGCAAATGTGGAAAAGTAATTGATGAAACTCGTGGTCCGCCGGGTTCTTCTTTCAAATAATTAGTTAATTCTTTATAAATAATTACTTAATTCCTTAAAAATAATCACTCAATTTTCTCCAAATCAAATGGAGTTTCTTGGTAAACATAGTAATTCAGCCAATTGCAAAATAATAAATTTGCATGAGCCTTCCATGAAACAATTGGTTCTTTTGATGAATCATCATTAGGATAATAATTTTTAGGAACTGCAATATCCATGCCCTTTGCAATATCTCTATCATATTCCTTCTTCAAAGTATTAGAATCATACTCAGAGTGGCCCGTAATAAAAAACTGTTTCCCATCTTTTCTTCCCACTAAATATACCCCTGATTCGGTTGATTCGGAAAGAATTTCAAGTTCACTAATTTTTTCAATATCTTTTCCTCTAACTTCAGTGTGCCTTGATTGAGGAACATAAAATATATCATCAAATCCCCTCAATAATTTTATATTACTTTTATTCACTTTGTGGGCAAATACTCCAAACATTTTTTCTTTCAAAGGATATTTTTTTACTCCATAATGATAATACAAACCCGCTTGAGAAGCCCAGCAAATGTGAAATGTAGAAAAAACATTATGCTTACTCCACTCCATTATTTCCTTTAACTCTTCCCAATAATCTACACTCTCAAACTCTAGTTGCTCAACAGGAGCACCAGTAATTATTAATCCATCAAATTTTCTGTCCTTAATATTTTCAAAATGCTGATAAAAAGTACCCAAATGATCCTTTGGAGTGTTTTTTGATTCGTGACTCTTTGGGTGAATAAAAGTTAAATTAGTTTGTAAAGGAGAATTACCAATTAATCTTAGTATTTGAGTTTCAGTAGTAATCTTATCAGGCATTAAATTCAAAATTAGTATTTCAAGTGGACGAACATCTTGGTGAATTGCCCGAGAATGAGTCATTACAAAAATATTCTCGCTTTCAAGAACCTTTTTTGCAGGTAAATTGTCTGGAATATTGATTGGAATGAATATACACCTTAAACATTAAAATAATTAACTTTTTTAAACCAATAATAGACCCCAATTTAGAGGGAATAATATACAATTTGTTACATCTAATTTCTCTTAAGCTTTAAATACTATACAAGTTACATTAATATTATGCAAATAACTAACAAGACTACGCTAGCTTTAATGCTTAACTTGGTACTGTTAGTCGTGCTTGTCGCTTAGACAAATTATTTTTGTTTAAGTGATTCTGATTTATTAGTTTTAAATTAATTTTCATTCACTTTCACAAAAAAATACTAAGTTACTTACACAAACTGAATTTAGAGGGTGTTTAGGGTTGAAAGAAATATTGATAGAACAAACAATTATTGAAGAAAAAGTTAAAGAAGAAATTAAATGTGCAGAAATAGTTATCAAAAGTCTTGAAGATTTGGGAGTAAATACTGTTTTTGGTTACACTGGAGGAATGATTCTCCCAGTATTTGATGCTTTAACTAAATCAAAAATAAAAATTGTTGTAAATTCAAATGAACAATCCTGTGCTTTTAGCGCAGCAGGCTATTTTAGAAGTACAAATAAAGTTGGAGTAGCAATAGTTACTTCAGGACCCGGAATAACAAAC
>Ga0268276_1001171_pt1 | contig 27098 bp, 22 predicted proteins | sample saktaG_4_FD_190145 | JGI IMG/M metagenome (GOLD analysis project Ga0268276, IMG submission 190145) | Saline water microbial communities from Sakinaw Lake, British Columbia, Canada - sak_2010_1_5_45m | ecosystem: Environmental > Aquatic > Non-marine Saline and Alkaline > Saline ...
TAGCATTTGCATGGTATTAACTGAGTTAGTTTTTACTAACTCCAGCCAACCACCAACCGATTCATTTTGCAACATGTTTTAAGTGCCTCATACTGTAAAGTATACCAGTGGCCAGTGCATTTATTGTCTGGCTGTACTAATTGTGGCAGAATTAAGGTATAGTGGGCGCCGGCGTCAAACTATTGACAGAATATTAATATTAATGTATAAATAAACATATGGACTATTCTACGAAAGAGGACATAATTGAGCATATTTTTGCTAAGGCAAAAAACCTCATCTTGCCCTCAGAAAATAATAATTATAGATCCAGTTTTTTACAAAGTAATATTTTACTTTCTTGTGTTGTTTTGCTTTTAGTTTTGCGGATTTTTACAATTTTAATTTCGGTTAATTTCCCGCAGAACATATTTTTTGCCGATATAACGAGATCTTCCCTTGAGAATTTTGTTAATCAAACAAGGCAGTCTATGGGATTACAGACATTAACGGAAAATGCAAAATTAGATCAGGCGGCCCAATTGAAAGCGGAGAACATGGTGCAGAACCAATATTTTGACCATACCAGCCCAAGCGGAGTGTCGCCGTGGTTTTGGTTTTCTAAAGCAGGATATAACTATAAATACGCCGGAGAAAATTTAGCAGTCGGATTTTATGAGTCAAAAGAGGTTTATGATGCCTGGTTAAATTCGCCCTCACATAGGGCCAACATTTTAAATCCTAACTATTCGGAGTTCGGAACAGCTGTATTGGGAGGCTTCGGCCAAAATAATTCAATTATTGTTGTCCAGGAATTTGGAACCCAGTTGCCTCAAAAACAATCCGCAACAACCAACAATACCCCAAAACCGGCTGTGACGCAATTGGACGAAGGTGCAACAACTCAAACCGCTGAGCTGGCGCAGGGCGCTGGCAATCAAGCTTCTGCCGGCGCTAACGAGCAGGTGCTGTCGCAGACAACAGAATCACAAAATTTATTACAGCCGTCAAACGGTACCAGCACAAACAGTTTATATTCAAAATTCTTGAATTCCGTTTTGTACGATTACGACAAGTTATTGCGAAACACCATTTACGGAATTTCTTTGATTATTATCGGCATTTTGTTAACACTTATATTTTTCAGCTTTAATATCAACTTTAAAAAAGAACTTGTTTTTAGGGCTGTTTTAATTATAGTATTATTGTCTGTGGCTACGTTAACAAACAAAGAAATAATAATTGCGCTGATTCCTCATCAAATAATTATTTAACAATATGGACAGATCTAAAAAAATATTAAAAATGGCTGTGATGATATATCTGGCAAGTTTTCTGATTATAAACTGGAATGATGTTTCCTGGGTTTTTAATTATAAAGAAGTTTCCGGGCTGGTAAGCGATTTTTTTAACCCGTACCCTTCCATAGGCGCAACTACTATCGATGCTTATTTTTATCCAAACCACAGCCAAAATATAGCAACGCCGCAAATAATAGAAAATATTAAAACGAGCTATACTGACAAACAGAATACGCTGGAAATCCCAAAAATATCCATTTCCGTGCCTATTATCTTTGCTGACAGTACTGACAAAGATGCCCTTGCAAAAGATCTTGATTTGGGCACCGTATATTATCCGGGGTCTGTTTATCCGGGCCAAGTGGGGCAGATTGTAATTTTAGGGCACTCGGCTCCTCCGGGTTGGCCGGCAATAAAGTACGACTGGGTTTTCACTGATTTAGACAAATTAGCACCGGGAGACACAATCTCGATTGATTTAAATAATAAGCAATATACCTATATAGTTAAACAAAAAACAATAATCAAGAGGGGCGCGGACGTCCCAACAGACAATTTGTTGGCAGACAAAAACGTTTTAACGTTAATCAGTTGCTGGCCGCCGGGAAAGGATTATCAGAGGATCGCGGTTCAGGCAGTTTTAACTGATAGCTAAAACTAAGGATAGGGCTTGACTTTTTTTCTTGTAAATGGTAAGGTCTGATATTAAGCAAAAAAAATATATTATTAGTAATATAGTTAAAACTATAAAAAGCTATGAAAACAGCAAACAAGTTAATTATTATAGGCATTCTTTTACCGGTGGTGTTTGTTTTGGCGTGCGCCGGAACAGTAAAAGCCGACACCACAGGAACCATAAAGATAAACGTTGATGCTAATGGAGGAGCTGACCCGGACTGCTGGCCGGCAGACACCGCGTGCTCGGTTTGGTGGGGAGATGGAGTTGACCATGGTGTGGACTTGAACGCCTGCGTGCAGAAAGCCGTTAAATATGCGACAGGGTTGTCGGATATTTCAAATTTAAACATATCTTACCAGACAACTACAAGCATCTTAGCATGTAACGGATTTGATAAGGGCGACAAATCCTATAGAACCTACGAAGTTTCTTATTCTCCCAAGGAGTCTCCGATAACTGCCTCGTGTTCTGCTAATCCGAATCCTGTTCAAACGGGCCAGTCAGCCACATTCACATCTACGGTTTCCGGAGGTAGCAGCTATACATATTCGTGGTCGGGAGCCTGTACGGGCATATCCTCAAGTTGCAGCAACACTTTTTCTGGCGCAGGTACTCAAACAGCAACAGTTACAGTTACTTCAGGCACGCAAACAGCGTCTACTACTTGTTCAACCGTAGTGAGCCAGGTAACTCCTAATTTATCAGTTACTTGTTTAGCTAACCCAAGCTCGATTAATACTAATCAATCAACAACGTTTACAGCTTCAGCAACTGGAGGCAGTGGCAGTTATGTTTATTCGTGGTCGGGAGCCTGCACGGGTTACGGTTTAACTTGTAGTAAGATTTTTTCCAATTATGGAACTCAAAGCGCAACAGTTACAGCCACCTCCGGCAGCCAGACAGCGTCTGCTAATTGTTCTGTTGGCGTTAACCAAGTTAACACTTGTACTCCGAACTACCAGCAAAGATGCGTAGGCAATAACATATATTGGTACGACTCTTGTGGCAGTCAGGGAAGCTATGTTGGCACCTGCGGAAATACATATGGAACTCTAACCGCAACTAAAACAGTAAGAAATCTTACTAACAGTTCAGGTTTTACAAGTTCAACTTATGCCGCGCCCGGAGATATGCTGATGTTTATGATAACCTTGCAGGCATCGGGTCAGGACGTGCAAAATGTTTTTGTCAGAGATTCTCTTCCTGCAAATCTAATTTACAACAACCAGTTGATTGTCGCCTGCACAAGCGCTAATAATTACAATTACAATAATAATTGCAACAACAGCAACTACAATTATTCAGGAAACATTGCATCCGGCATTAACTTAAATACAATATATGCCGGACAAACAGTAACCATAACCTATCAGGCGCAGGTTGCTCCTGTTCAAAATTTTGCTTATGGAACAACTACTTTAAATAACAGCGTTTCTGTTACAAGTTCAAACTCCACATACAATCCTGTAAGCAATGCCTCAATTATTGTCACAAGGGCTACGGTACTTGGAGCAAGCACTGTTTCAACCGGTTTGACAAACAATTTCTGGGTAGATTCATTTATTTTGCCATTATTGTTAACTTTAATTGGTATTTGGATGTGGAGATCAGGAATGTTTTTCGGAGTGGAAAGATGGTTGGATAATAAAAAGAAAGTGCGCAGAGGATACAAGGCTGAAAAAGAACTTTCATCCAGAATTTCAAGGCTTCAAAAAGTAGGAAAATAAAAACAATAAAAAAGCACCCAGAGCTTGTCGAAGGGTGCTTTTTTATTTAGTCGCTTTGTGTTTAAACCTTTTTGGAGTTTGTTATTTTCTTTTTCATCTCTAAAATTAGGCCATCTATTTGGTCGTTGACTTCTTGGATATCAGAATTTAGCCTCCTCGATAAGGCTAATTTCTCTTTTGGCGTTGCAGTGTCGTTTTTTATTTTTCCAAGAAGCGTCAAAAATGAATTATTGTGCGATTTTTTATTATTTTTTTTCATTTTCTTTTTTTACTAGATAGTTTATTTGCGAAGAAATTATATATACGGGGAAATGCAAGAACTACGGTAATCGCGCCAATCACTGTAGCACACGCAATCAAATCCTCCTGTGAGCTGGGCATACTTGTTGGGGCTGAATCAGGCTTGTGTTTAATAATCAGTTGCGTTGGCGGAGGGATAATAGCAAAATAGGCCAATTCGCTTCTATGCACAAAATTTCCCACAGAGGCAAAGGTGCTTTTAATTCTTTCCCCCACCCCCCTTTTGGTTCTTGCTGTCCGAGTATTTCTAATTGGTCTGTATTTTGATTAAGGCGGTCCACATTTTTCTCTAACACTGCCCGTTCTTCATCTATTTGTTTTTCCGTTTCCATGTCTGATGCTATCTCGGGCGCTGGCTCGATAGAATTTTCTAATATTTCATTTTTCATATTTTTTCATATATTTAAACTGATTATATGATATTTATTTGCGACCTTCAAGCGCGGATTCTAAGGTTTCTTCGTCGGCATATTCAAGTTCTCCGCCGACGGGAATTCCTCTCGCCAGATGAGTAATTCTTCGACTCGGCTCAGGACCTGCGGGTTTTTCGTTTAGCCAGACTTCCCTTATACTCTGTTCAACCAAAACAGAGGTCGCCCGACCTTCGGGCGTAGGATTTAACGCCACTATAATTTCCGAAAAATTTCTTTCGCGTATTCTTTTTTTTAATTCTTCTATTCTCAAACTATTTAAATCTTCTTTTCTCATTGTCCCGACAGTTCCTCCTAAAATAAAATATAATCCGTTAAATTTCCCAGTGTTTTCTATTGAAATCAAGTCGCTTTCTTTTTCCACCACGCATAAAATATTTTTATTGCGCGAGCCGTCTTTGCAAATAGGGCAGAGAGAGCCTTCTGACTCAAAAGGATTAAAACATTGCTGGCACAGCTTTATCTTACTTTTTAATTCTAAAATCGCATTAATCAATTCGTCGGTTTTATTTTTCTGCAATTTTAATAAATAATAAACAAAACGGCCGGCTGTTCTTGAGCCAACCGTAGGAAATCGCCTGAAAATTTCAATTAATTTTTGTATCGAGTCCATAAATTTATCCGGCTTCGCCGGAATATTCTCCTTTATCTAAATTGCGGAAGCTTACTCGATTTTCATCGAAATACAATTCAATGCCACCGGTTGGGCCGTTTCTGTGTTTTTCAATTAAAACCTTTGCAATGTTTTTACTTAAAGAGTTTTCGTTATATTTATCTTCTCTGTAAATCATCATTACAACGTCTGCATCTTGTTCAATGGCTCCGGATTCGCGCAAGTCTGCCAATCGCGGGATTTGAGGAACACGCGCTTCAACTGCGCGGGACAGCTGTGAGAGCACCAACACTGGAACATTTAATTCTTTCGCCAGTATTTTCAACGCCCTGGAATTTTCCGTTACCTGCTGTACGGCTGATTGAAATCTATTCATAGGCTCCATTAATTGCAGATAATCTATAACAATCAGCGACAGCCCTTTATTTGCCTGTAACCTGCGCGCCATAGCCCTTATTTGTAAAATATTTACCGAGCCAGCGTCGTCAATATATAGAGGCGCATCAGACAAGCTTCCCATGGCGTGCTGTAATCTTGAATAATCATCCGATGCAAGCCGCCCGTTTCTTAAGTTCCATAAATTAATATTTGCCGTGGACGCCAAAAGCCTGTCAGCTAATTGGTCTTTAGACATTTCAAGAGAAAAAAGTCCTACCGGCTGGTTGTTTAAAACTGCAACATTTCTGGCAATATCCAAGGCTAGCGAGGTTTTTCCCATTGAAGGCCTGGCAGCCAAAATTACCAAATCAGATTTTTGCAAGCCTCCTAAAATTTTATCTAAATCAGTAAAACCGGTTGGAATTCCGCGCAATTTCCCCGCATATTTTGAAAGGTCGTCCAACCTTTCAAAGGTATCTGACAAGATTTCTTTTATTGGCAGAAACGACTGAGTTAAAGACCTTTGTCCAATGCCAAACACAGTTTTTTCAGCCCTGTCTAATAAAATATCAACTTCTTCAGATTCGTCAAAAGCAGACAATCCAATTTCTTCCGATGCGGAGATCAAATCTCTTAAAATCTTTTTTTGCCGGACAATCTTGGCGTAGTTGGAAATATGGGTTGCCGTCGGTACGGAATTTATCAAAGACGTTAAATATGCTGAACCTCCTATGTCGTCTAATTTATTTCTTTCTTTTAATCTTGCTGAAACCGAAAGAATGTCTATCGGGTCTGACCTTTCGTACAATTCGGCCATTGCCTGAAAAATATCCTGGTGCGAGCCCTTGTAAAAATCTTCGGCTTTTATAAAGTCCACAACTTTTACGATTGCGTCTTTGTCCAACATCAAACACCCCAGCAGACATTGTTCTGCCTCAGTATTTTGCGGAGGTAGTTTTTTCTTACCGACAGGGTTATTCATATATTATCTGTATACCAAAAATATATAGCAAGCGCAACATTGTCGTTTGTTTTTGCGGGCTTGTGGTATTATTTTTTGGAAAATGATAAAATAAAAAAACCTAAATTAAATGAGAGACGAAGTTAAAAAAAATCACAAAAATGAAAAAAGTTTTCTGGGATCGATTTTGGCGTTCTTGGATTTCCGTAAATTTTTTAAAAATCCTTTATTTATATACGGGGCGATTATTTTCGTTATTATCGCGGGATTGATTTTTATATTTGCAAGTTTATTTTTGCCGGCGCGCACAATAGACGAATCATTGATAATAAAAAATATAAAAATTAAGCAGGTTGCGACGATTATTATCGGCCAGCCAATTAAGTGGACGGTTTTAGTGAAGCGAAGCGACATTAACTCTGGCCAGTATTTAGTTAAGCTGCCCAAGAAAGCAGACAATATTAAAATATCTCTTATTAAAGGAGAACAGGCAGAAAAGATATTATCGGCCGGTTTAGAAAAAACTCCTTTTTCAGACCGGCAAAAGCAATCAGCGCTAAATGATAAAAAGGGAAATTTACTTTTTAGGTTTGCAAATTTTTTGTTCGCTGATTTAGAGCAAGCCGCGAGCGATGCTGTCCAGAATGCATTGGAAGCAATCACACAGCCTGAAAACCCAGACATTATTAAAACTTCAGATTCCACAATAGTAGATTTATCGCAACAAGCAATGTCGGAGGCAGAACAGCCGGCCGCTTCGATAAACTCAGGACAGGCCAAACAAGAGGAAAAGAAAGCAGAGAAAGAACAAGCCAAAGAGCAGGAGGAGCAGCAAGTAGCGCCAGCGACACCGGATTCTCCTGTCATTCCCGCGTCCGCGGGAATCCAGGGTGAGGGCGCGGACACGAATACAAATCTGGATTCCCCTGTTCCCCTCTCTGTTGAAAACTCCGACGTGGCAAAGCAGGGGAATAACAATACTTCTCCAGCGCCAGAAGAAACCCCGGCCGAGTATGTCCAGATTAGCTACGAAACACCATCCCCGGAAATCATCGAACAGGAAACAAACACTGGAAAACTGGTCACTATTTCATCGTCAGACACAGGAATAATTAATTGTGAAACTTTGAATCCGAGGACCGCAGGCGGAGCCACGTCTAATGACGGGGCAACAAGTCTTTTACAATCAGCCGGCGCCAGCATTTCTGGAGCATTCTTAAACATTTTATCCGCGATTAAGAAATATCTTTTTGCAGATTTAGAACAGGCGGTAAACGAAATTATCAATTTTCAATTACCAATTTTCAATGAATTATCCAATGATTCAATTTCCAAAGACACAGAAACACCGACGACGGAAATAATCGTCCCGACACTCGAAGAACCGGCAGAAACCCCAGCGCCAGTTGAAGAGCAACTAGTCATTGAAGCTCCTGCCGAAACGCCGACAGAAATAACAATGCCGGTAGAAGAAACACCAGCGCCGGCAGAAACACCAGAGCCTGTGGAAGTCAGACTTCCACAGGTCGAATCGGTGACGGCAGCAGACGCCGCCTACCAGGAATGTTTAGCTCAACAAGTTCCGCTGACTGATGTTTTAGCTTTCACCAATATTCCTGAAATCTACAAAGTGGGGCAGGAAGATAAAATCAAAATCAAGTGGAAATCAAACGGCAATCAGAATATGGATTTTCACGCTTACGACCTCAACAACAATGGAAAGCTTGATTATGTGGAGTGGATAGTGCCTCACTTGTCTGACCAGGTATTTGACATTATATATATTTCTAAGGCATTTAGGTTAGACGAAAATAAACAAATTGCAGAGGATATCTACGATACAGTAGCCACTCAGGATAACCAGTGGGCAACCGTACAAAGCAATGAGTGGCTTAGGTTCACTTTTGAAAGTCTGGTAGACAGCACAAAAAATATTGATATCTATGCCAAACCAACCTCGGAGGTAGGCTTAGCCTACCTTGAAGTGTACAGAGAAAATGGCGACCAAGTCATAGCCACCCTTTATATAGACCATGAAGATTACTACCACGTTTCCACGGCTAACCTTGGGGATAACCCCACGGATGTTTTTGATTTCAAGATTATTGGCGGGGTTGACATTGATTATGTGCAGGATGCCGCTTGCACAGCGGGTAAGTCGGGAAATTGGAACGATAGTACTGTGTGGACTTGCGCCAAAATACCTGATTCAAGCGATACAGTTACAATTAGTAATGCGTCTTACACAGTTACAGTAACAGCGGATGCCGCGGCAAGCACGCTTTCAATCTCTGCTGGCACGCTTAATATTCAAACTTTTGCTGTGGCGGTTACCGGCGCAGTCCAAATTACAGGCACTGGCACAATTTCCGGAAGCACGGGCGTGTTAACCGGCGGTTCTTATGATGTACAATCCGGAACTATTAGCGCTATACTTGGCGGAACAGGAATTGCATTAACAAAAACTACATCTGGCACGGTTGTTCTTTCTGGCGCCAATACTTTTACCGGAGGGGTTACGCTTTCGGCAGGCACCCTTGATTTAAGAGCTGCCACAGCTTTAGGCACGGGTACGCTCACTATAAATGGAGGAAGCTTTAAGAAATCGACTTTTGGTACTCTTACCCTTACCACCAATAATGTTCAGGCCTGGAATGGAGACTTTTCTATTGCCGATAGTAGTTATACAATAGATTTTGGAACAGGCGCGATAACCTTAAGTGCTAATCGCGCGATTACAGTGAATTCTGGAAATATGATATTCGGTGGCGCTATTGGAGATGGCGGAAATGCCTATACGATTACCTTAACAGGAGCTGGTTCCATAGCCTTTACTGGTGCTAACACTTATGATGGTTTAACCACGGTGTCATCTGGTGGCCTTATACTCTCAGGCGACAACAGTGCTGCTTCGGGCGGGGTGACTTTAACCGCAGGTACTCTTGACCTTAGATCTGCCACAGCTTTGGGCACAGGCACACTCACTATTACCGGCGGAAGCCTTAAAAAGGCTACTATCGGCGTTCTTACTCTTACAACAAATAATCCTATGAGCTGGAACGGAGACTTTTCTATGGCAGCTTCTAGCTACGGAATAGATTTTGGTACCGGCGCAATAACCTTAGGCGGGAACCGCACAATTACAGCAAGCAGCAGCGGATTTATATTCGGTGGCGCTATTGGAGATGGCGGAAATGCCTATACCCTTACTAAGGCAGGCTCCAGCGACCTTACATTATCTGGCGCCAACACTTACACGGGCCTTACCACAATATCAGCTGGCACACTTACGCTATCGGGCGACAACACTGCCGCCTCAGGCGGGGTGACTCTTACCGCAGGCACTCTCAACGTTAATTCGGCTACGGCATTAGGTACCGGTACACTCACTATAAATGGTGGAACAATTAGTAATACAAGCGGAGGTTCGATTACCAATACAAAAAACAATGCGCAGGCATGGAATAGTGATTTTACCTTTAGTATTTCGACATGGGCCGTTGCCTTAAACCTTGGCACGGGAGCGGTAACACTTGGCGGTAATATACAGGTAACTACTGCAACTGGCTCTGGTTCGAATGTTTTTACAATAGGCGGCGCTATTGGAGACGGCGGAAATGGATATACTCTCACTAAAGCAGGGCATAGGAATCTTATTTTAAATGGTGCTAACACCTACACAGGTCTTACCACTGTTTCAGCGGGCGTTCTTACGCTCGCAGGCGATAACAGCGCTGCCTCCGGCGGAGTCACATTAAATTCCGGTGCCACTCTCAATATTAACTCTGCCACAGCATTGGGTACAGGCACTTTCACTATCAATGGTGGGACAATTAGCAATACCTCTGGTGGCACAATTACCAACACAGAAAACAATATCCAAGCATGGAACGGTGATTTTACTCTCTATCAAGGTACTGCCTTAAACCTCGGCACGGGAGCAGTAACACTTAGCGGTAATCGACAGGTAACAACGAGCTCCTTCTATAGTACTTTAACGATAGGTGGAGCAATCGGAGACAATGGAAATAGTTATACACTTACATTTACCACGGTTGGATATGGTGGTGTTGTTGTGCTTTCTGGTAACAATACCTACACCGGCCTCACAACTGTAACACCCGTATCAACTTTCAGTCTTACCTTATCGGGCGACAACACTGCTGCTTCGGGCGGAGTAACTTTGAATGCAGGCGGGCTTTATATAAACTCTGCCACGGCATTAGGAACGGGCACATTAACCATAAACGGCGGAGGGATAGGTAGCTCTAATAGTACTACCATTACTACTAACAACATTCAGAATTGGAACGGTAATTTTACTTGTAGCAATAGCACCGTGGGTTTAGGCACCGGAGCAGTAACACTTGGTGGCAACATTCAAATAACCATGGTTTGGGGCACTCTCACAGTAGGTGGCGCTATTGGTGATAGCGGAAGTGGTTATACCCTTACTCTCGCAGGAAATAATAGTACTCTTATACTCTCCGGCGCCAATACCTACACGGGTGCCACTACAATCACCGGAACAACAAGCACTAATTTTCTACGGCTCAGCAACGCTCTCGCGGCTCAATACAGCACTGTTACTGTAAGCGTCGCTAATGGGCTGAAATTTGGCACATCAATAGGTACTTTTACTATCGGCGGTTTGTCCGGAGCAAGCAACTTTGTACTGGCAGACACCGGCAGTACTGCCATTACCTTGCAGGCAGGAGGAAACAACGCCAACACCACATATTCGGGGATAATGAGTGGAACGAGTGGAGCTTTAACTAAACAGGGAAGCGGTACGCTTATACTTTCTGGCGTCAACACTTACACCGGCGATACAATAATAAGTGCCGGAACTTTACAAAACGGTGTTGCAGACTCATTTAAATCAGCCACAACTACTATCTCTTCCGGCGCAACACTTGACCTTTCAACATTTAATTTGACTTTAGCCGGCTCAACAAGTTTCGCCAACAACGGCACTTTAAAATTGTACGGCGACCAGACGGTCACCAACGCGCCAACTAACGGCGTAGGTTCCACAGTTGAGTACAACGCCACTGCTGGTTCTCGCGCCATTAAATCTTGGACATATACCAATGCGATATTAAAAATAAACGGCACGGGCGGAACATTCACCCTGCCCGCTGACCCTGCCTGTACTGGCATAACTCTTGCTGCTGGCACGCTGGCCGGCTCAACACAGGCAATTACTACCGGTGGCTTCACGATGAGCGGTGGCACGTTCACCGGCTCTGGCGCGATGGCAGTTAACGGCAACCTGACTTACTCCAGCGGAACCAACTCGCATACAGGGGCGTGGACACAAGGCACTGGGAATTTGGGGTGGAATACCGGTGCTACTTATATACAAAACTATCAAGCTGCCAGCGGAGCAATAATTACGTTAAGCACTAGAGCAGTCGCTAAAAGTATAACCGTTCCTACGGACGCTACGGTGAATCTCGGTAGTAACTATTTTCAGAGTTGGAATGCTAGCAATGATCAGCTAAGTCTTCAAGGTACGTGGTCAGCTACAACCGGATATGTTTTGGTTTCAGCCTTTAGCTCACGGTCCAACTCTAATCCGATTCAAGTAGGAACTGTGGAGCTTCGTATGCAAAGTAGTGACGATGTGTGGACGCAAAGCGGAAGTATTCAATGTGGAACGTTACGCATCTTGGGTGATAGTGGTACAAATAAAGCCACCTTAACACTTGCAGGAAATATGAATGCCGGAGCAGTCGTTATCGGGCACACTATTGGAGTTGCTATTTATTCTACTTCTGGTGTCCTCAATCTCGGCTCCGGCACTCACACTATCGCCTCCATCGTTCAGGGCAACGCGGCGAACCTGAACGATGCCATTGACTTCGGAACATCAAACACCAGCATCACAGGCTCGGCAAACTTCACCGGAATAGCAGTGAGCAACACTTCGGCAACGGTGAATTTCACAGGAACCACTGGCACACCGACCCTGACTACCGCCGGCGCCACGATGCCGAATATGGTTGTAAACAATAATGGCGTTACTTCGTTTACGGTGGCTGATACACCGCTGACCACCGGAAGTTTCACGCTGACAGCCGGCAAATTTACCGCTCCGGCAACAATGACTGCAAGCAGTGTTTTGTTAACCGCGGGCACTTTTACCGCCGGAGCGAATTTAAATAACAGCGGAAACTGGACTAACAACGGCGCGACATTCACTAATAGTTCTGGCACTGTTACCCTAACCGGCGCCACGCCAACCATCGGTGGCACCAGCGCCAACACATTTTACAATCTTACGGCAATTACTGCTGACCAAGTGATTGTTTTCCCGCAGGCCAGCACCACCACCATATCAGGCACATTGAAATTGGAGGGCGCCAGTGGACATAATATTTTACTTAAATCCGATGAGGCGGGCAGTGATGGCTCCAAAGCTCATCGCGCCCGCGTGGATATTGCTGCAGTTTTAGACAATCACAGCAACGGATATTTCCAGTATGTAACTCCTTACGACAACGACGCGTCCAATGGCGCCGCCCAACCCATACAACAACAGAACTGCGTTGACGGGGGCAACAACCTGGGCTGGTTGTTTAATGTTTTGCCAGTTGCTTCGAGCGTTTTAATTGATGGAGTCGCAACAGATGTAATTTTAACAGAAGGAACAACACATAATGTGGTTTGCGCCGGAACTGTGACAGATTTAAACGGTTATGCGGATATTACAAGTGTTACAGCAAAACTTTATAGAAGCGGAGTTGGGGCTGGCGCCGGAGATAATAATGCAAACCACTATACTTTAACCGGAGACAGCAATTGTATTCCATCGGGCGGTTCTGAAAATACAGAAACCTATACCTGTACTTTTCCTGTTTATTTTTACGCCGACCCGACTGACGATACATCGTCCTATCCGACAGAAAACTGGGTTTGCCAGATGACGCCGACAGATACTGTGGGAGCAGGAACTGCTGATACAGATACCATTGAAATGGATAGTTTAACCGCTCATGACGTAACAACATCAATAGTTTACGGTTCGTTGGCCTTGGGAGCTGACACCGGAACAAGCGACACAACAACCACAATAACTAATACAGGAAACCGGTCCATAGATATTCAGGTTGGCGGTTATGGAAGCGTAAGCGATGACGGGAAGGCATTGGTTTGCGCCATAGGAAGCGTAACCGTAACTAACGAAAGATATTCTACTACCGAAGGTGTTTCCTACACATCTAAAACAACGCTTCCTTCTGATGCTTCGCCAAACACAGTTACCGTGGATATACCGCAAGGTGTCTCTTCAACGGGAGTTATATATTGGGGCATGGGATTGCCTTCATCTGGAGTAGGAAGTTCCTGCGCAGGAAAAGTTGTATTTACAGCGGTGAACCATTAGCGAATTATCAATTTTCAATTTACAATTTTCAATCAATTTTTAAATTTAAAAATTATCAATTATGGCGCAACATCAAGAATTTGACCTAGAAGAAAGGACAATAGTTTTTGCTGAGAACATTATTGATTTGGTAAGAAAAATAAAATGTGATTCAGTAAATAGCAGAATTATCAGCCAATTAGTAGGTTCGGGCGGTTCTGTCGGCGCAAATTATTGTGAAGCAACCGAGGCAGAAAGTAAAAAAGATTTTATTCATAAAATCGGCATTTCTAAAAAGGAAATAAAAGAAACTAGGCATTGGTTGAGGTTGCTTGCAAGAGCTAATTCAGATAGAAAAGACGAAATAAGAAAATTGTGGCAAGAGGCGCAGGAATTATTATTGATATTTTCTAAAATAATCAGAAGCAGTAAAGCAAAGCCAGTTGAAAATTAGCTGGTTGATAATTTATTGATAATTGGGAATTGATAATTGAAAATTGGTTGTGACGGAGTTATCCACTGTTGACCCTGTCTTCTCTGTTGTGTTTTATTTTTGGGAGTATATAATTAAATAATTCAAATTTTTAAAATATAATTTATATGTTAACACGCATATTTGGAAAGCAATCAAAAATAATTTTTTGTGTTTTATTTATTGCCGGCATTTTTGGAGGGCTGCTTTTGTTTGCCACGGCAGTTAAGGCCATTCTTGCGACATCGTCTGTTACTGTTACAAACTCTTTGCCTGTCGCCAGTCTTGGAAGTATTAATACCGACGCGGCAACAATGACATTAACTGAAGCCGCCACTGCAACGGCAACATTTACATTTACAGTCACGGATAATAATGGTTGTTCGGATATTAACGCCCATGGAAGCAATAAAACAATAGCCAAATTTTATAGGACAAATGTTGCGGATGGAGCTGCTTGTGCGGTGAACGACGCGAATTGTTATGCGATGACTTGTACGGGTCCTACCGGTTGCACTCCCGGTGGAGGTGATTTAGATGCCACTTTTAGCTGTACGGCATCTGTGCAATTTTATGCCGACCCGACCGATACGGGCTCTACTTACGACGCAACCACATGGTCAGCCACCGCTACTCCGCGAGATGCCGTTGGAACAGACGGAACTCCTAATTCCGACACTATTGAAATGGCCAGTTTAACCGCTCTTAGTCTTGGCGAAGCACCAACTATAGCTTATGACGCGCTGGCTTTAAACGCAAATACAGGGACAACCGATGAGACAACCACTGTAACCAATACTGGCAATCGGACAATAGATACGCAGGTTGGCGGTTATGGAAGCATCAGCGAAGACACATACTCAATGGTTTGCACCATAGGAACCATACCAGTAGCCAATGAAAAATATTCTCTTGTTGCTGAAACAGCTTATGCGTCAAAAACAGCGCTTGTTACTAATGCTACGCCAAACACCGTCCAGACCAGCTTAGCCCAGGGTGCCGCTTCAACAGACATCATATATTGGGGCATGGGGTTGCCGGCAACAGGCGTTGGCGGAACCTGCGGGGGAAAAGTTGTATTCACGGCTGTTAATGATTCATAATGTTTTAAAAAATAATTAACAAATATTATTTATGAAAACCCATAAACTATTATTTTTTATATTTTTAACGGTTTTGTTATGTTTTGCCGGACACGCTTCTGCAGGTTTGGGAATAAGCCCCTCTGACTGGATAGAGCCGAATGGCTTAGTGGGCCAGCAGATAGAAAAAACTTTTACTCTTTCCCGAGCCGATGCGTCGGAAGATTTATATTTTACATCTAAAATAACAGGAGAATTAACCGATTGGATAAAAATAGAAAATGGGAATTCTTTTGTTATGCCAAAAGGCAGACAGCAACTTCCCGTGAATATTATTTTAAGTATTCCGCAATCAGCAGAAAAAAAAGAATACAAAGGAGAAATCCGGCTAAACTCCAGCTCAAAAACCGAGCAAACCGGGCAAGTGGGAGTGCTTTTGAGCGCGTTAATCAGAATTGATTTGACTGTTTCTGATAAGCCATTTTTAAGCTACGATGTTTTACAAATTGAAATTCCGAAACAGGAAACAGGGAACTCCGTAAGTGTTATTTTAAAAATTTGGAATAAGGGAAATGTTTCGGCAAAGCCGACCAAATTAACAGCCGATATTTTTGATAAATTTAATACAACCAAAATTGATTCTTTTACTTTAACAGATTTTTCTGCGGTGGCCGGAGTGGGCTCTTTTTCTGAAGGACAAATAGAACTACAGCTCCCAATTCAATTACCGCCGGAACAATACTGGGCGAATGTAAGCGTTTATCAGGATGAAAAGGTTTTAAAATCAAGCGATATAACTTTTAATATTGTTGAGGCGGGCGCGCTAAAACATGAAGCAGCTGCCGCTAAAAAGAACAATTATCTATTGATTATCGGAGGTATTTTATTGGCAGTAGTGATTATTGCCGGCATAGTAGTTGGCATTTGGCTATTTATAAAAAAAAGAAAAAATCATTTAACAATATCAAAGAAAAAACATGAATAAAGTTTTTTTTATCGCAGTTTTAGCAATAAGCGGTTTTTTTGTTGCTAATAGCGCGTCAGCCGCGGCTGTAATAAATAGCGTTAAAGTGAACGGGGCAGATAAAACTACTATTGAGGCGGGTGCTCCAATAACCGCGACAATAAATGTAAGCTTGACGAGTCCAAGTGTTTGGAAATCAACAGCATATCGATTTGGAGACGGAAATTGGAATTGCGTAGATACTCCAGACCATGCGGGCAATACTGCAGCGGCGGAAACATTTTTGATAACTGCTCCGACAAAACAGGGAACCAGCGATGTAAATTTTGAGGTTTTTGAAAATAATAATTGTACCAACGGTCTAGACATGGCATCGGTCCCAGCATCAGCTAGTTTATCGGTAGCAGTTATAAATGTCCTCTCATTTGGAACGGGCAAAACTTGGCTATCTGTTGTTTTGTTGGCGTTAATTCTAATCGTTGCGGCGCTTGTTATATTTTACATTATTAGAGGAACTATTTATAAAAAAATAAAAGTCAACAGTGAGGATAAATAATAAGGTTTTTATTTTATTGGTTTCGGCCTTAGCCTGCCTGGCAGTTTTGATGTTCGTCGGTAATTTTTTTCCAGCTGCGATTTCTAACACTAGTGTTCTTGTTTCGCCATGCAGCACCGACGCCGATTGCGGAATTAATGGACTTTTGGGTTCTCCATCTTGCCAGGGCAATAATGTCTATCAAAATTATATAACCTACACCTGTAACGACCCGGGCACAGTATTTAGTTCTTGCGCAAGCTCAACAGCAGCCCAATTACAAACAACCTGCGCCAGCAGTCAGGCGTGTTCTAATGGTAATTGCGCAACCGTAGGAGGCGGCGGTGGCGGTTGGTATTACCCGACGGTTCTTACCCCGACGGTTCCGCCCGAACAGGAAACAATCCCGCCGATTGCAAATCAGCCAATCGCGCTTGCTCCAACAATTCCGCCAAAGACAACGCCAACTCCGGCAGCAGAAATTATTCCGGAAACATCCGTTAATTTATTGCCCCTAGCTATTGCCAATCTCTCCGCAAAAATACCGCTTTTTAAAAGTATACTGGATAATTTGCGCATAACCAATGCTGAAGACGTAGTAAATCTTAAAAACTATAATATATTTTTACCGGGGATTAAGGAAATAACAGGTTCAGATTTTTTAAATCTTAGCCCCGAGCAAAAAAATACAATACCAACAGATGTAGTTTTTGTTTTATTGGGAAACAGCAATATTGATGCTATGGCAAAATTAGATTTTTCAAAAAATGCTCTTAACTTGCAAACAGTTAATGTTCTGCCGGCTAAACCGATACGCTTGGTTGTAAAACCGGAATCCGGAGCCAAAGAAGCGTCGGGTTATGTGCTTTTTACGGCTCCCAATTTTCCCAATCCAGAACAGAATTTCTCTATTTTAAAATTTAGTTATAACGATGACGACAAAGACGGAATATATGTTTCCGATATTTCTACTCCGGCGGTTGAAGGCCAATACCAAATTGTCACTTCAGTAAACTACGGAGCAACCAGCCGAGAGATCAGAACAACAACTTTAGTCGACCCGGACGGTTATATATACGAAAAAGTGGGGGACAAGGAGCTCAGAATCAATAACGCAATTGTTTCTTTATATAAATTAAACGATAAAAAACAGTATGAACTATGGTCTGCCGGCGATTATGGCCAGGAAAATCCCCAAATAACCGACAGCACGGGAAATTATTCTTTTTTGGTGCCCGAAGGCGTGTATTATTTGACGGTTAAATCGCCGGGTTACTATTTTTACCAAGGCGATGCGGTTTCCGTAAAAGAGGGAAAAGAAATACACGCCAACATCGCCCTAAAAAAACAATTTGATTTGTATTCGCTTCTGGATAGAAACACAATTTTGATAATCATTCTTTTTTGCTTTGTGGGCTATAATTTTTATTGGAACAGGAAAAGAGAATCAATTAAAATAAAAAAATAAATTTTATACGACGAAAAAAAGAGCCGGGGCTAATAGCCTCGGCTCTTTTGTGAAAAATCAAATACTTTTTACAACAGGCCCGTTTTCTGAATCCTGAACCAGAAATCCTTGTTTCTCAATTTGTAGCCTGACTTCGTCTGATTTTTGCCAGTCTTTATTTTTGCGGTATTGCTCTCTCAATTTAATCAGTTTTTTTATTTCAGCGGGAATGGTTTTATTCACTTTCGCAAAATTAATAATTCCGAAAATTTTATTTATCTCCTCAAAAAATTTATAAATTTCATCAGCTTGTTTTTTGGAAATCAGATTTTTTTCTAGAAGTTCGTTTGCTTTTTTGATGAAATCAAACATCACGGCAAATGCTTTTGGAGTGTTAAAATCATCGTCTAATTCTTTGTAAAAATCATTTTTTAAATTTTTTATAAGTTTTAGATTTTGCCTGCCCGCCGTAGCGGGGTACCCTTTGGGTCTGAAGGAGGGAACTTTGAGCTTTCGGAGAAATTCTTCAATTTTTTCAACCGCTGATTTTACTTCTATCATTGTAGATTCAGAATAATCAACCGGAGAGCGCCACAAGTTTTTAACGACAAAAAATCTTAAATAATTTGCCGGGCATCTTTTCAAAAGGTCGTTTATTGTAATAAAATTTCCCAATGATTTGCCCATTTTTTGTCCGTTAACGGTTAAAAATCCGCCGTGCATCCAATATTTCGCCATCGGTGATTTGCCGGACAAAGCTTCCATTAGCGCTATTTCCGCTTCATGGTGGGGAAAGATTAAATCTCTGGCTCCGCCGTGTATGTCGTATTGCGGCCCGAAAAACTTTTCGGTAATTGCAGTGTCTTCAATGTGCCAGCCGGGCCTGCCTCTGCCGAAGGGAGCGGGCCAGCTTGGTTCGTTTTCCGAAGAAAATTTCCATATGCAAAAGTCGCCTCTATTTTTTTTGTCTTTGCTGTAATCTATCCGCGAAACCGAATCTTCTGCTCCAAGAGCGGTTCTGCCGGCTAGTTTGCCGTAGTTTTTGAATTTTCCAATATTATAATAAATTCCATCGTCTTCAATTTTATAAGCATAGCCCTTGTCTTGAAGCCTTTGAACTTGGCCGATGATCTCTTTTATATAATCTGTTGCTCTGGCATATTTTGAGACGCTGTTGACGCCAATCATTTTCATATCTTTTAAGTGCTCCTTTTCGTACGCCCGGGACAAATCTTTTGGCGAAACCCCCTTTTCTCTTGCCCTGGCTATAATTTTGTCGTCTAAATCAGTTATGTTTTGCAGGTAAAAAACATCAAATCCTTTTAGTCTTAAATATTTTACGAATGCGTCAAAAATTATATAGGTTCTGGCGTGTCCGATATGAGAATAATCGTAAACCGTCGGTCCGCAGACGAACAAGTTTATTTTTTTTCTTTTTATCGGTTTAAGTTCGTCTTTTTTTCCGGTTAGCGTGTTATAAATCTTCATAATGTTGCAGCTGTTTGTTAATAACTTTATTTTTTATAAATCCCTTTTTTCTCATCTCTAAAACTCTTGCAAAAATACTTAAACATAAAAAGAATAAAGACACCCAAATTAAGTCAATAAAGAAAATAGACGGAGGGTCGGGCCAAAACACTAAAATGCCGGCGAACACAATCGACAGTAAAACCATTTTTGTTTTGCCGAAAATATTCGGCTTAATGTCTTTATCCTTTGATTTGTGAAATATGGAAATTATAGCGCCCAGAGCCTCTACTAATAGAAAAAATAATAATAGCCACCTATGAGGACCGTATAAACTATAAATTGCGATGGGAAGAATCAAAATTCTGTCAGCTATCGGATCTAGCATGGTGCCAAGTTCAGTAACTTCGTCTAAGCCTCTGGCTACAGAACCGTCAAAAAGATCCGTTAGAGCTCCCACGCAAAACAATAAAATTATCAAAGGCCTGTTTTCTATCTTAAAGAAGAATAATAAAACAATTAATATAGTTCCGAGGGCAATTCTTATATATGTCAGTTGGTTTGGCGAGATTTTGCGTGGCCAGCAGGGTTTTATAAAAAGAAAAAGGAACTCATCTCTATAATGGTCAATTTTCTCAAGAAAGTATTTTAAATCGTTTAGAAACATATTATAGGTTATATTAGCAAATTTTATGGGGGCGCGCAACGCGCGCCGACTTGTTAATGGTGTGGTATTTATGCTAAACTAAAAAACAAATGACAGATTTATTACAAGTTTTTTTTCTATCGATGATGCCCATTGGAGAGTTGAGGCTCGCAATTCCTATGGGGCTGGCTGTTTACCATTTAGACGTGGTCTCTGTTTTTTTTACAGCAGTTATTGGAAACGCAGTACCGGTAGTTTTGCTCTTACTCTTTTTAGAAAAATTTTCGAAATACGCCTCTAAAAATTCTGTATTTTTTAAAAACGTTTTTAGCTGGTGGCAGAACAATACGCGTAAAAAGCACTATGAAAATGTCGAAAAGTATGGGATACTTGGGTTGATATTGTTTGTTGCAATTCCATTCCCGCTTACCGGAGCTTGGACAGGAGCCTTACTGGCAATATTAATGGGTTTGCCGATAAAAAAATCTTTGCCGGCCATATTCTCAGGTATAGTTTTAGCGGGGTTTATAGTAAATATTTTGGTTACCTTGGGAATTAATATTGATAAATATTTCGGCTGGCAAATAATTACTGGATAAAAAGGTAAAAATAAAAAATTAAATGACTGTCTTATATAGAAAATATCGGCCGCAAATATTCGGGGAAGTTATCGGACAAGAGCACGTTGTCCGGACTTTAACCAACTCTATAAAGGGGAATAATGTTTCTCATGCTTATTTGTTTTCCGGGCCAAGAGGAAGCGGGAAAACAACAATCGCCAGATTATTCGCAAAAGCAATTAATTGTGAAAACAGAAAAGAGGGGCAATTTGAACCTTGCGACAAATGCTCTTCGTGTTTGGAAATTATGGGAGGAAATTCTATGGATTTAATAGAAATTGATGCTGCTTCCCATAGGGGAGTTGATGACGTAAGAGAATTGAGGGAGGGGATTAAGTTTGCGCCCGTAAAATCAAAATACAAAATATTTATAATCGACGAATGCCATCAGCTTTCAAAAGATGCCGCCAACGCTCTGTTAAAAACTTTGGAGGAACCGCCCGCGCACGCGATATTTTTATTGGCAACAACAGAATCGCACAAAATGATTCCGACGATTTTATCAAGATGCCAGAAGTTTGATTTTAAGCGCTTGCAAGTTCCTGAAATTATAAAAAAATTGGAGTTTATAGCCAAAAAAGAAAATGTAAAATTTGACAACTTGGCACTGTCTTTAATCGCCTTGAATTCGCGCGGGTCTTTTCGCGATGCAGAATCTTTACTGGACGAATGTATGAGTTTCTCCAGCGAAAGAGGGGAAATAAAAACCGAGGACATAAAAGAATTATTGGGAATTGTTGAAATCAGCGAGATTTCACGGCTTGTAGATTATCTTGTTTCAAGAAATACAAAAGATGCGATTTTATTTTTAAATTCAATTGTTGATAACGGTGTTGATTTACAGGAATTTACTAAAACGCTTGTTTTTTACTTGCGCGAACAACTGCTTTTGAAAATCGACCCGGATTTTTTAAATCTTCAAAATTCAGGCTTATCTTCGCAGGATCTGGAAAAAATGAAGGCGCAGACATTCAGTTTAACCCAGAAAGATTTGCAGAATATGTTGGAATTTTTCATCGACGCAGAAAATAAGATTAAATATTCCGCCGTTTCCCAATTGCCATTAGAACTGGCCGTAATAAATATCACTCACCAGGAAAAGTAGATATTTTATTGCGCGACATTCTGCCTGCGAAAGCGGGTTTTTTTATTTTGACTTATCCACACCCTTGATATTTTTAAAAGATGTATAATAACAGAATAACTATTAAAATGTAAATACCATGCCAGAACAACAATTAGTAGATTATATAAAAAAAGCAAAGCAAGCCGGCCAGTCGGATGACCAGAGCCGGGCATTGTTATTAAAAAATGGCTGGACTGAAGCAGAAGTAAATGATGCTTTTGTGGCAATAAACCAGCCACAGCAACAAACGCAACCAAAACCGCAACCCCAGACCCAGCCACAACAGCCCAAAATACAGCCCCATGTTCAAGCGCAACAACAACCCCAATATCAGTCAAAACCCCAGCCACAATATCAACCCCAATCTTCAGGAATAGCTATGCAGAGCAATGTGCCCGCAGAAAGAAAGAGGTCGCATTTGGTATTAAAACTTTTTATAGTTTTAATTATTTTAGTTGTTCTCGGCGGCGTTGGATATTTTGCAGCCGGGCAATATTTAAATTTTTCATATTCAAATCTTTTTAGTCCCAACTCGCAAACAGTTATCAGCAAAATGATGACAAATATGGCCGGGGTAAAATCCTATAAAACAACAATACAGGGGTCAATAAGCGCCGCAGACTCCCAAAACGTCGGTCAGGGCAAAGTATTATTTAGCGCAGACGGCCAAAGCGATATAACTGATGCGGCAAATCCGATAGGTAGTGGCACTTTTACGGTTCAAATAACTTCGCCTGGTTCCGCTTCTTCAATGTCGGCCAATATGAGCATAACCAGCGTCAATAATAAATTTTATATTAAAATTAATGACATTGCCTTGCCAGATGGTGTTTCCTACCCCGGATTAGATATTTCACAAATTAAAGGACGGTTTTTCGAAATTGATCAGAACTCCATTAGCCAGCTTTCTCAGTCCGAAGGAGTAGGTGTAGGTGCCCCACAAATAAATAGTCAGGAATTAGTTAAGAAAATCCAAGACTTATTATTGGCAGAAAATATGTTTACCGTCAGCAAGCAGTTAAGCGACGAAGTTGTCTCCGAGCAAAATACCTACCATTATTTGGTGAACATAAGTAAGGACAAGCTCAAAGATTTAATAAATAAAATAATTGCCTTAACCTCGCAAAGTAGCGGAACAGACAGTTCCGGATTTTTGGCCGCGAGCATGACGCAGTCGTACATTAATTCTTTTGTGGACACCGTAGGAGATATAAGCGCTGAAATCTGGGTCGGAAAAACAGATTATTTGCTTTACAGATTTAAAATTGACAAAACCATTGATTTAAATAAAGTTAGCCAGGACGCCAACATGATATTAACGGCAAAGATTGATGTTATAAATTCGAATTTTGGCGAGCCCGTATTAGTCCAAGCCCCGGAAACTTCGCAAAAAATAGAAGACATTATTTTGCCACTTTTGAAAATACAACCCGTCGCATCTGATATGAGCCAAATAAGCGGCATAGCTCAATCGGCGTTCGATGCCGAAAAAAGCTTTGCATCTCTTTGCAACCACAACCTATTAAATGGCTATCTTGATAACCATGGAAGCAGCTTAGTGTCTTTGAACAACGACATATTAAGCCAAGGAGCAAAAAAACCCGTATGTCTTGCTGATGAAACAGACTTTTGCGTATCAACTCAACTGCCTGACGGAAGCTTTATGTGCATAGATAAAAACGGCTCAGGAAAAATAAAATGCGTTTCTGCCCAGACCGCATGCTCGCCGGGTGAAATATTATTGAAACAATAAATGCAGGCATATAGAAAAATTATATCAGCGGTTTTAATAGTTGTCCCCTTAATTGTCGGGACAACTATTTGTTTTTTGGTTTGGCAAAAACCTGCCCTGCCGATTGAAAATCAAAAATTAACGTTTAATATCCGCGAAAGGGAATATATTCAATTACTATTTGTCGGGGATTTGATGTTTGACAGGGGAATAAGATATTATGCCCAGAAAAATGGCGGCAACGATTTTATTTTCGATAAAATATCGCCGACGCTTCTTTCCAACGACTTGGTTGTTGCAAATCTTGAAGGTCCGATCACAGACAATAAATCAATAAGTGTCGGAACTGCTGTCGGAAGCGCTGATAATTATTTTTTTACTTTTGATCCGAGCGTTGCCAAAACTCTTTTTGAGAACAACATGCGGCTGGTTGATTTGGGAAATAATCATATTTTAAATTTCGGGCAAGCCGGGCTGGATTCAACGGAAAAATATTTAAGCGAAGCGGGTGTTGACTATTTTGGCTCGCGAGCGCCCCTTAAAAGTAAAATAGAGAATATTCACGGAGTTAATATCGCCTTTGTGAGCTATAACGAATTTTCGGATGATAGCGCCGAGGACGAACAAAATACAACTGTCGAAGAAATTAAAAAAGCAAAAGCGTCCGCAGATATTGTGATAGTTTTCTGCCATTGGGGCGTTGAGTATGCCCTAAATCCAACTGATGGCCAAAAAGAACTGGCGCATCAGTTTATAGATGAGGGAGCAGATTTGGTTATTGGCAGTCATCCTCATGTAATCGAACCAATGGAAATCTACAACGGAAAAAGAATTTATTATTCGTTGGGAAATTTTATTTTCGACCAATATTTTGACGAAAATGTCCGCAATGGATTGGGCGTTGAGGTTAAGGTTGATAAAATAACAAAAGAGTTAAGTTTTTCAGAAAAATATTTTTATCTTGACAGCAACGGCCAAACAATTGAAAAAACCGTAAAAGAGTGATATTATTTGTAAATATTGCCGGGTCGTCTAACGGTAGGACATAGCCCTTTGAAGGCTAGTATCTTGGTTCGAGTCCAAGCCCGGCAGCCAGGCACCATACGGCGTCTGGCTCTGCCGCAAGGCAAGAGACGGCGACGCGTATGGGGCCTGAGGGAGGCGCAGGATTGTGCCTCCCTCAGGCGGGGGTGTTTTTGTATAAAAAAACACCCCCGAAATCCGAAGATTACGGGGGCACTACGAAAGAAAGGAGAGTTGTTAGCAACGAGCACGGACGGGAATTGGATCGGCAAGGTCGAAAAGACCCGCACCAACTCCATCAAAACTTCCCCTGAAGTTTTGATCATCGCCGTTGTCAGCGAGAATCGTTCCTTCAAGGAGCGCCCGTCTTTGATTCGGACCGTTATCTCACTCCAAGCTTTGGAGCGTGGCAATGATGCACCGGTCTCCGCATAAAAACACGAAGACTTTGTGCCCCTTATTCCAAAGGAGCTCGATTAGGTGCAACGCTGGACCATCCGTGATCATTAAACGCATTCGATTCCTTTCTATAAAGAACAGTCCGCCTTCCCAGTTGGCGGTTGTGTGATTTACACAAATTAAGTATAGCATACGATGTTCGGTTTGTCAATAGCAGGCAACTGTTTTTTGTTTTTGTCAAATTTGGTAAAATGAACCGTATGATCCAAAAAGGCATCGCTACATTTGGCTTGGATTATGGAAAATGCCCGAAATGGCTTTTTGACAGGATGGTTTTGTTGTCCAAACGAATGATTTACGCAATTGTAGCCGAAGAAGGGGCAGATGAGTTTATAAAAAGAATTTCAGACCCGGTTTGGTTCCAATCTTTGGGAACTGTTTTGGCTTTTGACTGGAACGCATCGGGATTAACAACAATTCTAACGGCAGCGTTAAAAGAAGCGATACGCGGGTCAGAAAAAGATTTGGGAATTTTTATTTGCGGAGGTAAAGGAAAAACTTCTTTAAAAACGCCAGAGCAAATAATAACCTGGGCAGAAAGAATTGCGCTTCCGGAAAAATCCGCCAATGCTTTAGTCTATAATTCAAAAATGGCCGCCAAAGTTGATAGCTCGCTTGTGCAAGACGGATTCCAAATTTATCATCACGCATTTTTCTTTTCAAAGAATGGGGCGTGGACAGTTGTCCAGCAAGGAATGAATATACAAAATCAGTCTGCGCGAAGATATCATTGGTATTCCAAGGATTTAAAAGATCTTATAGAGGAACCGCATTCTGGGATTACGAGCAATTTAAAAGTAAAAAATGTTTTAGATATGACGGCCCAAAAAAGCAATAAAAACAGGGGATTAGGCACAGAACTGGTTTCGCAAAGCTTTAATGCTTTAATGAAAGACATTACCTTACTGAGAAAATATTGCACGCCCTGGTCGCAGATAGCAAAATTATCAAACGGCAAAGAGCAACTAACTTTATTAAATTTGGAAAACAAAGAATTCGTCTGGCACCCTGTTGTAAACGAAGATTTTTCTAAAAGCGAATATCTTGAAAAAATTTTATGGAGATTATGCGATGAAAGGCCGGAAAATTATGAAAAACTGCTAGCAACTCCTGGTGTAGGACCAAAAACAATCAGAGCGCTTGCTTTGGTGGCAGAAGTAATTTACGGCGCTAAGCCATCTTATGATGACCCTGCCAGATATTCATTCGCGCATGGAGGAAAAGACGCTACGCCGTATCTGGTAGATCAGCAGACATATGACGAAACCATAGAAAAATTAAAAAAATTTGTAAAAAAATAGGACTGCCCGAAGGTAGTCCCACAAATTGAAAATTTTCAACGAACCAGTTACGCTTGGCCCCGTTTTGTTGAAAAGGTCAGGAACCCAGCTGTCGCAAGGCATGCCCACACTTTTGCGGGCAATCCGTTTTCCTCTCCCTCCAGGCATAGCCAGTTCTCACCGCAGTGAGTCTGCTCAACCAGTCTGGTTTCACCCGGACCTATTATGGCCGTTATCTCGCCGGTTCCTGGTTTTTCCAACCGTACAACGTCGTACAATATCGCAAACATGCTATAAGCTCCTTCTATCAACCTTCCCTGGAGGAGTCCACTCCTCCAAATATTGACCTAATGATATCCCTTATTTTTGTAAAAGTCAACAATTGCACTGGCCACTGGTATACTTTACAGTATGAGGCACTTAAAACATGTTGCAAAATGAATCGGTTGGTGGTTGGCTGGAGTTAGTAAAAACTAACTCAGTTAATACCATGCAAATGCTAGCGGA
>Ga0268276_1001172_pt1 | contig 27092 bp, 24 predicted proteins | sample saktaG_4_FD_190145 | JGI IMG/M metagenome (GOLD analysis project Ga0268276, IMG submission 190145) | Saline water microbial communities from Sakinaw Lake, British Columbia, Canada - sak_2010_1_5_45m | ecosystem: Environmental > Aquatic > Non-marine Saline and Alkaline > Saline ...
TGTGTTTAAGGGTGGGACAATCTCTTTGGCCTCTTCAACCATAATAAATCTCGCATCAATATCTAAAGATTGCTCTAAAGCCACATTCTTCTTAAACTGGTTGACTTCTTTTTCGGTATAAGCCAGTATCAGATACCCGCCCTGATTCAGTTCGATATCATAATCTAATTCTTGACTTAAATTCTCGAATATTTTTATACTCTCCCGGGCCAGGATACAGTTCATCTCAGTTCCAAATTGCTGTCTGATTCCTGCTCCACATCTTCCGGTAGCACCACTGGCCAAAGAATTTTTTTCCAATAATACTATATTTTTACATCCCATCTTAGCTAAATTATAGGCGATGCTGCAACCGATTATTCCCCCGCCAATTATTACCACGCTTGCTTTTTTAATCATCTTTATCACCTGCCAGAGTTCCTAATTTTATCGGCTTGGTGGGAGGTCTAAAGGTTGGTATAGTTATCTCTTCTATGCCCTTATGGCAAAATTTAGCTATTTCCCTTAATATAATCCTGCGGCAAGTCGTGCCCTGACATCTTCCCATTCCCGCCCGGGTAATCCTTTTAATTTCATCAAGGGTGGTATAACCTTTCTCCAAGGTTTGCCTGATTTCTCCCCAGGTAACATCTTCACATCTGCAAATTATGGTTTCATCTTTCATTGGTTTTTGCCCTCCACTTTTATGCTCCTTACTTTCATAGTCATACTTTTTGGAACTTCCAGAGAAATTATGTTTGTCTTATTTTTAATCTTTAAAACTTTTATCACTTTTACCTTACTAAGTATATTGCCTGCCCTATCCAAAGCATAAACATCCTCTCCCTTTCCGGGCAGGGGCAGCATTTCATGGGGTATTTTAATTAAGGATTTATCATCTGAATAATTCATATCTATTACGAATATAGCCAAACCGGGGCAGGAACTGATACAAACACCGCAGCCGGTACACTTATCAAAATCAACCTGAGGTAAGTCGTTTATATCTTTAAAGGGCTTTATAGCACCAAGTTTGCAGGATATTGCGCAAGGGTCGCAGGGTATCTTCTGAAAACATTCTATTATAACTACCGGACCTTTGGCCAATCTTTTTTTATCCGGAATTACTTTTTCTAAATCATCATCGGTCGGTATGCCGGTTCTTTCTAACATAGTTAATCTTTCCCCTCCTTTATTAGAGCTTTCCCTATACCTATCTTTATCTCTTCACTTAAAGGGTTGTCCCGTAATTCTTTTAGTTCTGCTTTTAATTTTTTATCCAGCTCTTCATAATTATCACATTTACATCCTAGACTCACCGCGGCGTTTAAACCGGCAATCTGACCTTCCAGCATAGCACTGCTGGCTTCTTCGATGCCGGCTACATCTCCGGCGATATAGATTTTATTTTTAGTTGTTTTCATATTATCATCTCTTAAGGCGACATAACCGCAAAGCTCGGGAACATATTTCATTTGACAGCCGGCCTGCCAGAGCAGATCGGAGAGCGGAGATAGACCTACCGCCAGACAGATAGTATCCACCCCAAGTTCTTTCTCCGTTCCCGGTATAAATTCAAAATTTTGATTGATTTTAGAAATTACCGCTTTTTCTACACAATCCGTACCGGACACTTCTTTCAGAGTATGAGAAGTATAAATAGGTACTCCTAAACGTCTAATCTTGGAGGCATGCACCAGATATCCGCCTATCTTGGGAAGAGCTTCCACTATTGCCTCTACCTTAATCCCGGCTTGCAGAAGCTGGTAGCTTACAATCAAGCCAATATTACCCGCTCCCACCATTAAGATATTATTACCCGGGACCACTCCGTAAAGATTCATTAAGGTTTGTACTGCCCCGGCACCATAGACTCCGGGTAAGTCGTTATTTGCAAAAGGCAGCATGTTCTCTGCTGCTCCGGTAGCCAAAATAATTTTTTTAGCTTTCATTTTTTTTAATATATCACCGTTAACTCCCTGGATGATAGTGATGACCTCATCTTCATAATAACCGGTGACTGTGGCATTGGCGATTACCTCAACATTATCATATCCTTTAATGTCCTGTATCATCTTTTCAGCAATCTTTATTCCTCTGATCCCGGCAAACTGTTTTTCGGAACCAAAAAATTTATGAGTCTGTTTAATCAATTGTCCACCCAATTCTAAACCATCGTCAATGAGAGTTACTTTTGCTCCAAGGGAAGCAGCATAGATTGCCGCCGATAATCCTGCCGGACCCCCTCCAATAATGGCTATATCGGTCATTTTCAATTGAAATCACCTTTTCCTTTTTGGGTTTCGACTTTCATCCCCTCTTCCAGTTTAGTTACACAGGTTCTGATATTGGGAACTCCGTTTACTTTCATCAAACATGAAGAGCATTTTCCTATGGCACAAAAAAATCCTCTGGGACGGTGATATTTAATGCTCCTGCTTAATACCTTTATTCCGGCGGCTACCAGGGCAGAAGCAATGGGTTCACCCTTGTAACCTTCCAATTCCTTCCCATCTAAGGTGAATTTAACTTCTTCTTTCTGGTTAAATTCCAAAATAGGGTGTTCTTTTATCCTCATACCTTCCTCCATATGTGTATTATTGTATTATGTAGCATAGTGATTATATATTTTTTACTATAAAATAAATCCATATTTTAAAGGGTCATTTTCATCGACAACAAACTGCTGGACTCCAGTAATATACGCACTTCCTGTAATTTCGGGAATTATAGCAGAAAAATCTCCTACTTTCGTTTCACTAATTACACGCCCTATAAAAATAGTCCCTAATATGCTTTCATGGGTAAAATTTTCATTTAACTTAATTTTACCTGCATTATAGAGTACCGCTAATTTTGCACAAGTACCTGTACCGCAAGGCGATCTATCAACCTGCCCTTCACCAAAAATCACACAATTTTTTAAATCTGCTTCAGAATCTGTTGGTAAATCATAAATTTCTATTAAATCTATAGAATTTATATATTTATTTTCCGGGTGAATTACCTTTATACTTTTATTTAATTCCTCTCTCAATCTCATACCTAAATAAATTAATCTTGAAATATTTTCTCTCCCGACTTTAATACCTAAATCTTTCGCTGAAACAATCCCAAAAAAGTTACCTCCAAAAACTATATCTACACTTATTTCTCCTACTTCAGGAAGTAAAACTTTATGGCCACTTTTAAATACAAAAGAAGGCACCCCCTGAAAGGTCACTTCTTCAACCCTATCGTGAGAAATTTTAGCTTGGGTTTTAACCAGCCCTGCGGGTGTATCCAAAATAACTTCTGTAATCGGTTTTTTCATGGAAATGAATCCCATCTCTAGGGCTACGGTTACCGTTCCTATAACTCCATGTCCACACATATTAAGATACCCTCCAGTATCCATAAAAACAACACCTAAATCAGCAGAAGGATTTACCGGTTGAGTTAATGTAGAACCAAACATACCACTATGACCCCTGGGCTCTAACATTAGAAGTTTTCTAACATAATCTAACTCTTTTTCAAGATATATTTTCTTCTCCATCATACTATTACCTGGAATAGAAGGAATGCCAGCAATAACAACTCTTGTTGGTTCTCCCATAGTATGTGAGTCAATCGCAAAAATGGATTTTGAAAATTTCATTTAATACTCCTTGCAAAATAAAGATTATAAATAGAATACCACGAGCATTATATCCGTGGCATTCTACCTTTCAGGCAAATAAATTTTTAAATTTTTAAATTTAATAAATATTCTTTTAAAGTATAACTTTAAGTTTTTTCAACAAGAAATTTATTAAAAAGTAATATACATAATATCAATTTAAAATTACGTATTTTTATCTGAGTTTTTCTACTGGAATGTAATCTAAATTATATCCAAAATATTTGGGGCCAAATGTTTCTATGCCTTTTGGCGTTCTCATTCTTTCATGGGCGGGTATCAAAACTATGCTTCCTCTATAGCCATATTTAACTATATCAGTCCTGATGGGTTCACCTGTTTCAGGGTCAAGTATTGTTATAATATCCGGTGTCATACACTTAACCTCGCCCTCTACAGACAGATTCAGCCACTCATTTTGGAAATCTATTTTAGCAGTTTTTTCCTTGTATTTTCCTATTCCTTCCATTGTTATTTGCCCCAATGAAAAACCCTTTGTTTTTTCAGCTCCAAACTCTCTGTTAATATCAACTATCTTTCCTTGAAAACATTCAAAACCATTACTTATTTTTGCTATTTCTTCTATTGGATTAATATGTTCTTTGCGACACTTAAAAACTGCTCTGCCCATTTTCCAAACAAGAGATATTGTGTTTAAGATGGCTGTTTCTTTAACTTGTTTTCCGGTCATTGGATATCCTGCTATCCAAGAAATTCCTCCATAAGCCATTGCAGCATTTCTTATTATCCTTTCCGTAGTTAACCCATTATATGCATCAGATATTGTCACATAACCTTTTTCATTAGCTGCAGCAGTAGGAGATGGAGAAATACCATTTATATAAAAAGAAGTCATTTGAAGTTCAGGAAAAGCTCTTCCCATTCCATCCGCATCAATAACTGGTATTCCCAAAACCCCTGCAACGGCCATAGGTACAGGAGTATTTACTCCACCAGCCTCAGGTGGTATAATTGCTTCAATTTTTTTACCTAAATATTTTTCAAGCTTTTCATAAACCCAGAGTAATTCATTCCCATTTGGCGGTTTTTCAGTTAAAACCAGGGCCGAACCAAGGCAGGCAGCAATTGTTACAATAATATCATCAGGTATATCTTTAGGATCTATTAATACTATTTCTTTTCCCTCATTTAAAACATTGTATGCCCATAGAAGACCGATCTCAGGGTCCCCTCCACCACCTGCGGCGAGGATAGATGAACCTAATGTAATCTCCTTAATTGCTTGTTTATCAATATTTTTATATTCTTTAACACCCCATCTATCTAATGTATCATAAACATTCATCAATATATCCTTCTTTCATATAATTTTTATAAAATTAACTCTCTTTCAGTGTTGGTAAGCACTTCATACCCCTCTTTTGTAACCAGAACCATATCTTCAACTCTAGCTGCACCAACACCCTTTAAATAAATTCCAGGTTCTATTGTTATTACCATATTTGGTTCCAATTTATCATTTACTTTTACATCTATAATGGGTTTTTCATGAATACTTATCCCTAACCCATGACCGGTAATATGTGGAAAATACTTTCCGTATCCTTTTTCTGTAATAATATCTCTCGCAATCTTATCAATATCACTCGCCTTCATACCAGGCTTAACAGCTTTTATAGCTTCTCTTTGAGCAAGATAAGCCACATCGAATATTTCCTTTTGCTTATCATTTAAATTTCCCAATGAAAAAGTCCTGGTTAAATCAGAACAATATCCTTTATAAATAGCCCCTACATCAAAGAGAACTAGTTCGCCTCTTTTTAATTTTTTATCACTTGAAAATCTCTGAGGAAGCCAAGCGTTTTCGCCAGACATTACGAAAGGTTGAAAGGATGGTCCTTCTGCACCTTCTTTCTCCATAATATACTTTGCATAAGCAGATATTTCCACCTCTTTAATTCCTTCTCTTAAAGATTTCAAACTTTCTTGCATGGCTTTATCGACAATGTTTGCTGCCTTTCTAATGAGTTTTATTTCTTCATCTGTTTTAACTGCCCTTAAATCAATTAAAATATCATCAATAGGAGTTATTTCAGCATCAAAGATTTCTTTAAGAAAATTTAGTTTATAATAAGTTATCACATCTTTTTCAATCCCTATTTTATTTATTTTTTTATTTTTAAATATCTGCCTTAAGGGCATAAGATAGTTTGGGTTATCTTCAGGAAATGGAATAATATTTTTTATCCAGCAAGTTTTTATAGCCCTGTTGTAGTCTAAAATGGGAACTATGTAGGTTATCTCGCTCTCATTAGTTATTACTACAATAGACTCTGCGGCATCATTCATTCTTAAATCTGTAAAATATCTGATATTTGAAGAATCAAATAAGACCACAACATCAATGTTTTGTTCTTGTAATTTTTTTGATATTTTTTTTACTCTATTTTCTAAATTCACCATCTCGTCTCCCATTATCAGCTGAGTGTCCAGACTAATATTATCCGGATACTCAGCTGATTTATTTACTTACAATAAAGACTCTAATTCTTGTTCAATGTCCGGATTAATAAGATATATTTTTTTGGGAACGCGAGACTCTATGTTTGAATTTGCCTGACTAGTAAGCTCTAAGATTATCAGATCCTTTTCTAAATCATTTAATAATCTTTCCGCTTCATCTAAGTCAATACTAGTTTCTTTTAATATAACTTTTTTTTCTGAATAAGGATTATTGTAGACTGCTTTTATTAATTCTTTATATCTTAAATCTTTTTCAATGTATTTTTTGATCTTACTTATCATAACCTCTTTCTCTTCCTCCTTCGCTATTTATTCAGTTCTTCAACTGGAACATAGTCCGCATTATAACCAAAATATCTCGGTCCAAACATTTCTATACCTTTTGGCGTTCTCATTCTTTCGTGAGCAGGCATTACGATTATTGACCCTCTATACCCATATTTCATTATATCTGTTCTTATGGGTTCGCCTGTCTCTCTATCCAATATGGCAATCAAATCAGGCGGTAAACACTTTATGATACCATCCACTTTTACAATTAGCCATTCATTTTGAAAATCTAACTCCGCAATACTACCCTTGTATTCGTTTATACCTTCTATAATAACTTTGCCTAAAGTAAAACCTTTGCTGGATTCACTGCCAAATTCTCTTCGTATATCTATAATCTTTCCTTCAAATACTTTATAACCCTGAATATTTCTTGTTTCCTTTAAAGTTTTCAATAATTCTTCTATAGGACATTCATGTTCTTTCCTGGCTCTAAAAACAGCCTTCCCTACATCCCATGCTATACTTTGAGAATTAAGAATCGAGGTTTCTTTTAATTCCTTGCCTGACATTGCATAAGTAGCAATCCATGAAATACCCCCATATGCCATAGCTACTCCTCTGGAAATTGTCTCTGCCATAAGATCGTTATCTTTTGTATCTATAATGGTTACACTTTTTCTGTCATCGGCTGAAACTGTCGGTGAAGCATGAATACCAAGTGTAGCCCAAGAAGTCATTTGAAGTTCCGGAAATGCCCTATTCATTCCATCCACATCAATAACAGGTACTCCATATTCAGCTGCAGCTGCATACGCAAGTATTGAATTTACACCGCCGCATTCGAGTGGAATTGTGGCTTCAAATTTTTTCTTCATATAATTTTGTAGTGCATCTATTGCGGTATTAAGAACTTCTGTACTAGGCGGCTTTTCAGTTAATACAAGAGCCGAACCGAGACAAGCAGGACTGGCTGCCAATATATCATCCGGAACATCCATAGGGTCAACCATTACAATATCTTTCCCTTCAGCTAAAACTCGCTTTGCCCAAAGAAGACCAATTTCGGGATCCCCTCCGCCACCTGTAGCCAGGATAGAAGCACCGAGAGTTATTTCTTTAATTGCCTGTTCATCTATGACTCTATAGTTTTCAACACCCCATTCTTTTAATATGTCATAAACTCCCATTTATCTATCCCCTCCTATGAAAGCTTTACCCTTAACTCTTATCCTTATCTTTTCTCTCTTCCCAGGCATATAAGCGAAAGGTATTTCCTCAACATCAATTACTTCCGCAGTGTTCCTTACCCCACCAGCAGATTCTAAATTATCTTTTGCTTTTTCAATAACATTATCAATAGCGATTTCACGTTTTTCTATTTCTAAATCAACAACACCTTCGGCATATGCACCTATTTCGGCAATTGTAGTACCAACTGCTCCACCCACTTCAAAGTGTTCAGGTTTAACAACTTCACTTGTCCCTTTAATATCTACTGACGGAACAACCATAGCTCCTCCTCCAATAAATACTGCAGGTATAGGCTCTGGAGTCGTTTTCATTTGGTCTATCGCCAGTTCTATAGTCATTTTAATTTTATCATAAGCATTTTGGACTAATTCTTTTGGTAATTTATCAATTTTTTCTTTATGGGTTACAAAATCAGTTTCAAAGATAGCAAGTTTTTCTTTTATAATACCCGTCGCAACTGCAATATCATGTATAGTCAATATCGGGCCTCCAAAGGATCTGCCTAGTCGAACAAGATTATGCCCTACACTTTCAGGACCCAACCCCATTACTTCTTTACCTTTATTTTTTATTATGGTTCCACCTCCTAAAGCAATTGATAGAAGATCAGGACATCTTATATTAGTTTTTACTCCTCCAATATTCACAGTTATAGAAGATTCCCTCGGAAACCCATTTACAATATAGGCAACATCTGTTGATGTTCCTCCTATGTCTACCACCACACCGTTTTTTATCTTTGAAAGAAATACAGAACCCCTTACACTTGCGGCAGGCCCGGATGCCACAGTAAATATTGGATAATCAACTGCGTAATCAGCCGACATAACACTACCGTCATTTTGAACAATAAATAATGGCGCAACAATATCACGTTTTTTTGCCGCATCTTTCAAAGCTCTAACAGCGCGCCTCATTACATTTATAACCGAAGCATTTAATATTGTTGAATTTTCTCTTTCTAAAATCGATATTGAAGCTATCTTATTAGAAAGAGTAATGTGAACATCTTCACCTAAAATATCTCGTACGATATCTGCAGCTCTATCTTCATGATCTGCTTTCATCGGAGAAAATACCCCGGTTATAGCAATAGAATCTACTTTCCCTTTTATTTCCTTACATGCATCCATTATTGCTTTCTCATCTAAAGGGACTATATCACGGCCATCGTACTCTGAACCACCACGAATAATATAAACATTTTGGGCTCCACCGATTGCCTCTTTAAGGTCTTCAGGCCATCCTGTAAGAGGGGGTATTGCTGTTGTAGCTGGTGCCCCCAGGCGGAAAATACCTACCTGATTTAAACTTTTCCTTTCTATTATTGCATTAGTTGTGTGTGTTGTGCCGAATGAGACCATCCCGATATCTGCCGAATCAATCTTACTTTTATTTAAAATAATACCCAGAACATTAATTATCCCGGTTGTTACATCTTCGGTTGTAAGAGATTTACTCTTAGCTATTACTTCATTTCCTTGAACTAAAACTCCATCAGTAAAGGTCCCGCCAACATCAAAACCTAATCTATACTTTTCCATATGATTCTCACATCCTCCTCTTTAATTTATAAAGCTTTTTATTCCCAAAGTCCTTTTATATTATACTGTGACTCCAAATTCCAGTCCTTTATTTCGCTTATAGGTGGTGTTTCATATCCTCCAATCTTACTGTGTGTCCAATTTACTTTTTCTTTTAACTCTATTAAAAATTCAGCATACTTGAGTGGAGCTAATACAGCATCAATAACTGGCACACCAAGATATTCTTGTAGTTCTTTATAAAATCCAAACTGGATAGTACATCCTAAAATAATAACTTCCGCACCATCTTTCTCTATAGCTTCTTTTGCTGCTTTCTTTAGTAACCTTTCAGTTAATTTCTCATCTTTATGGAAGTCATATACGCCTAAATTAACAGATTTAAAAGAAGCTAACTTATCTCTAAAACCATAATTAATTACATTTTCTTCCATTTGTTTAATCCACTTGTTACGCCCAATAATAATAGAAAATTTATTTCCTAAAGTAGAAGCTATATGCATTGAGGATTCTGCTGGTGTAGCAATAACCATCTTTTCTACTATCTCCCTAGCTTCTAATAATCCCGGGTCATAAAAACAGCCAATAACAGCAGCGTCATACCCATCTTTTTCTGCCTGTTTTACTTTTTTTAAAGTATCAGATAAAACAAGTGTTTCATAATAATAATACTCGAGGTGTTGAGGACCCCTCTCAAGAGAAACTACGTCTATCAAAGTATTTTTATCTTTCATAGTACACAAATATTCATAAATGGGCACATCAAAAGCATCTGTACCAACGGGATTAATCCATAAAATTTTTTTCTTTAACAATTTTTATCTCCTCCTCTTAATGTATTTGTATCATCCTGGTTAATTATAATTTTACCCATAACTTTTTCAATAATTACTCCATATATTTTTTTTGCTTCTTCAATAGTAATATATTTATTCAAAACATCATCTAGTACATTTTTAGGATTTCTCGATAACGGGTTTCCATATCCACCCCCTCCTGCGGTTATAAATCTTATTAAATCACCTTTTACTAAAGGATGATTTGAGAATGTTGGCTTTTCTATTATTTTGTTTTTACTATGCACTTGAACTTTATTATTTGAACCTTCTTTACCATCATTAATTCCCCAAGGCGGAATTCTATACCTACTTGCAATTGTTGTAAGTTCTGCATTCGAATTTGATATTCTATAATCTCTTATAAGTCCATATCCACCTCTAAATTTACCAGCCCCCGATGCGATATTAAAGGCATATTGTTCGACAATAATAGGGTATTTAGTTTCAGCTACTTCTATAGGTATAATAAAAGTCTCTCCATCATCTATGGCAACTAAACCATTCTCTCCATCCTTATTTGTCCCCGCACCCCATCCTCCAGCCTGTGGTTCACACAATATAAAAGGCTGTTTTGTCTTATCATCTATACCTCCGACTATTGTACCTACTATACTTAGAAAGTGACCTGCAGTTAATCTATCAGGAATATAAGGTGCGAGAGCTTTAGCAACAATGTCTGTTAAATGTGAAAATGCTTCCCAATTACACGAAACAGGAGCAGGCCTAACAGCAGAGAATACTGTTCCGTCAGGAACAATTATTTTTAATAATTTATAAAATCCTTCATTACCTTCATTAGCTGCATGAGGATATAAGATTGCTCTATATATAACTCTTGCAGCTGAATATGCACCGTATTTTGTGCAATTAATTGGAGCAGGAACCTGGGAACCTGACCCAGTAAGATCAATAATAAACTCATCATCAGTAATTGTAACCTTTACTTTTATATACACATCTTCTATCCCGTTTGATTCAGTATCTATATAAGAATCTGCTTCAAATTCACCATGGGGTAATTTCTTTATCTCTTGTTTAGCGAGTTTTTCACCATCTTCTAACAATTTATCAATACTTTGGATAACTGCCTCCTTGCCATACCTTTTACATAAATCTACAACCCTTTTCTCTGCAACCCGTAAAGAGGCAGTCTGTGCAAATAAATCTCCTAAAGTCATTCTTGGAGTTCTAACATTAGCTTCAATTATATCTCTAACTGCTGTATTTAGTCTCCCCTGCTCATATATTTTAATTATGGGGAACTGTAAACCTTCTTGGTATATTTCTGTAGAATTAGTAGACCAACTTCCTAATGACTTTCCTCCAATCTCATTCCAGTGTCCTTTATTTGCGGCAAATGCTATTATTTCATTTTCATAGAAAATTGGCATAACTGCGGATACATCACATAAGTGAGTACCACTCCCATTATAAGGATCATTTGTTAAAATAATATCTCCTGGTAATAGATTGTAATAGCCATATTTTTCGATTACCGACTTTACAGAATATGTAATTGTGCCTAAAAATCCAGTTACACCATTTGCTTGAGCTATCAAATTGGCTTTCGCATCGGTAAGCCCAGCTGCATAATCTAACACCTCATAAATAATGGTGCTCTGACTTGTTCTCCCCCAACTAATGAACATTTCATCAGCAGCTGTAACTAACCCTTCGCCAATATTTTCAATTGTAAACCTATCTATCTTTTTCACAATGTTATACCTCCTGGATTATAAGATTACCATAGTCATCAACATATAATTCCTGATTGGGATATAAAACTGTAGCAGAAGTATTCTCTTCAATAATAGCAGGACCATTTATTTTATTATTTGGTCCTAATTTTTCCCTTAAATATACTGGTACCTCACTAATACCATCTTCGTCAAAATCAACAATTCTTTTACATCTAATAGCTTCCTCTCCTGATCTACTTTTTACTTTAATAGGTTTAATTTCAGCTCTTTTAACCTTACAAAAAGCTGTTATATTAAAATTAACAAACTCCGCTACCCCATCTGGGAAATTAAACGAATAATATTTTTTATGTAGTCTTCCAAAATTTTCTCTTGCAATTTCTAAATCTCCTTCCCCTATTCTTTTTGAAGTAACTGGCGCTCTAACTGTATGCTCTTGTCCAATATATCTTATATCAGCTGATTTAACCATGTACAAATTTTCGCTTAAAAACCCTTGTGATGTATATATTTTAATAGCATGCTCTATCATCTCATCATAAATTTCATTAATAATATCAATATTACTACTATCAATCTTGACTACTTTTGTACGTATATAATCTTGTCGTAAATCAGTCATTAACATCCCATATGCAGAAAATACCCCAGGATTAGTTGGGATTATTATTTTTTTAACATTCAATTCTCTCCCTAATGAAGTACAGTGAATCCCTCCATTTCCTCCCATTGCTATCATAACAAAGTCTCTTGGATCATGGCCTTTTCTAATAGAAACCAATTTTAAAGCATTCATCATATTATTATTCGTTATTCTAATAATTGCTCTTGCTGCTTCCTCTATTGATATTTTGTAAAAATTAGCAATCTTTTTTATTGATTGACGCGATTTGTTAATATCAATGTCATATTTTTCGTGTAAAAATCTCTTCAAATCCACTCTACCCGCGATATAATTAGCATCTGTTAATGTTGGATTTACACCACCCTTACTATAGCACGCTGGGCCTGGATCTGCTCCTGCACTATGTGGTCCAACTTTTAAATTACCTACTGAATCAACCCACGCAATACTCCCTCCCCCTGCTCCTATTTCTACAATATCAGCTATAGCTACTTTAATGGGATATCCTGCGTAGATAGGTGTTTTTTCTAAATGATAATCTGTGGTAATTTTTACTTCATTATTATAAATTAAAGAAGTCTTAGCAGTAGTACCCCCAATGTCTAAAGTTATTATATTCTTCTCTCCAATTATTTTACCAATCTCGTTAGCACCTATTACACCGCCAACGGGCCCTGATTCTACAAGATGAATGGGATTGATTTTTGCCATCTCAAAAGTGGCAGTACCTCCATTTGATTGCATTGCATAGGGCTCAACCCTTAACCCTTTTCTATTCATTCTTCTTTTTAATGTATTTAAGTACTCATTAGTTAAAGGTTTTATAAAAGCATTAAATACCGTTGTATTGGTTCTTTCGTATTCCCGCCATTCCTTTACTAATTCTGATGATATACTGATTGCAATATTTGGTAAGCTCTTTTTAATTGTCTCTTTTACTATTTTTTCATGTTTTGAATTAGCATAAGAATGCAGAAAGCAAATAGCTATCGCTTCAACATTCTCCTCTTTAAGTTTTTTAATCACCTCTTTTACTTGCTCTGTGTTTAGAGGAATAATTACTTCTCCGTCTTTATTAACTCTTTCTCCTATTTCAAATCTATACTTCCTTGGTATAAAAGGCTTAGGTTTTGTGTAATAATAGTTATAGAGATCTGTCCTATTACATCTTCCAATTTCTAAAATATCTTTAAATCCCTTGGTAGTTATTAAAGCAGTATTTGCCCCCTTTCTTTCTATTAAAGCATTAATAACTATAGTGCTTCCATGAACTATGTAATTAACTTCCTCTAATGGAATACTTGCTTTATCAATACATTCCATAACTCCATCCGCAAAATTACTTGGAGTACTTCCTGATTTTGTTGTAACTATACTTCCTGTTTCTTCGTCTAGAGCTACATAATCTGTAAAAGTTCCACCTATATCTATTGCAATCCTATAACTCAATTTTAACTAATCCTCCTTCCGGCTAAAACTATTTGGATGAATTTAATCGTTCTTTATCTACCACTCTTTTTAAAAATTATTTTAAAAAACAAATAGATTTACATTTAACAAATACAACATTTTAATATATTTCAAAAAACCCTATCTTGTAAATAAGTGGCACCTAACGCAGTGACCCTCTTTCACATTAACCATAATTGGATCATCTTTGGAACATATCGGTATTTTTCTCGGACAACGTAAATGAAAACTACACCCGGAGGGAATATTTACAGGACTCGGTATTTCCCCTTTTGATATAATTTTTTTAGGTTTAAGCTTTTCTTCTTCATCAGTAATTACTGGAATAGAAGAAAGTAACATCTGGGTATAAGGATGTAAAGGGGTTTTAAAAAATTCAGAGGTTGGCGCAATTTCACATATTTTCCCTAAATACATAATTGCCACCCTGTCAGCAATATTTCTCATTAAACTTAAATCATGAGTAATAAAAAGATATGCCAAACCAAACTCCTTTTGAAATTTAATTAACATATTTATGATTTTCGCTTGTATTGAAACATCTAAAGCTGAAGTAGGCTCATCTAAAACAACAAAAGAAGGATTAGTAGCTAAGGCTCTGGCAATTCCTACCATCTGTTTTTCCCCTCCCCCAATCATGGTAGGATATTTATATAAATAATCTGATGGTAATTGTACCATATCGAGTAATTCTGCAATTTTATTCATACGTTCTTTTGGATCTTTCACGACAGCATGTACTTTAAGTGGTAATTCCAAAATTTGTGATATAGTCCTTGCAGGATTCAAAGAACTGCCAGGGTCTTGAAAGACAATTTGGATTTCTTTTTTTAAAGACTGAGGACGTTTTCTGCTTTCTCTACTAATATCTCTTCCTTTATACAAAATTCTTCCTTCTGTTGGATTATATGCTCCAACAACTGTATAAGCTACTGTGCTTTTCCCTGATCCAGATTCACCTACAAGACCGAACGTCTCCCTTTCCCCTATTGCAAAACTTACTCCATCTACAGCTCGAACAGTTCCTTGACGTGTATAAAAGTATTTTACAAGATTACTTATATTTAATATGTTATTGTTTGGCAATTTCATCACCTTTTTTCTAAAATTTAAAACACTTAACTTCATGATCTTCGTCAACCTTAAAAAAGGGAGGCTTCTTTTCTTTGCATATCGGCTTTACGTATCTACATCTAGGATGAAAACGGCAGCCACTTGGAGGATTAATATATTCGGGTATGCGACCAGATATACCTTCTCCAATACCATCACCAGTCAGTTTGGGAATAGCATTCAGCAACCCTTGTGAATATGGGTGTAAAGGATTAGAAAATAGCTCTTTTGTTTTCCCCGTCTCCACTATAGAACCAGCATACATAACATAAACTCTATCAGTCATACCTCTAACTAATCCTAAAGCATGACTAATTAAAATAATTGAACTACCCCGTTTCTCTACTAATTCTTTTAATAATCGAAGGATTTGATCTTGTATGGTAACATCAAGCGAGGTTCCGGGTTCATCAGCAATGAGTAACTCACTACTGCTTATTAGAGCCATAGAAATACAAATTCTCTGACGCATTCCTCCAGACAATTGAAGAGGATAATATCGAAGAATTCTCTCAGGATCAGGCAGAGAAACTTCTTTTAAAGCTTGTATTGCACGATTCTTAATATCTTTTTTGGTTTTAACATTGTTACTTCCTGAAAATTTGATTGCATCTTGAAGTTGTTGGCCAATAGTAAAAACTGGATTAAGGGCAGCCGTAGGATCTTCAAATATCATAGATATTTCCTTTCTTCTAATTCTTTGAAGCTCCTCCGAGCTCATCTTTAAAATATTCTTACCCTTATATATTATTTCCCCTTCTGGAATTATTGCTGGCGGTATAGGCAACAATTTCATTATGCTTTTCATAGTGGTTGTTTTTCCACAACCCATTTCTCCAACCAGACCTATTTTTTCACCAGGTCTAACAATTAAATCTACTCCATCTAATACCTTAAGTATTCCTCCAAAAACTTTAAACCACACATGTAAATTTCTAATTTCAAGCAATGGCTTAGACATTTAGCTTATCCTCCTTTTTATGCTCCAAACATATCTCGAACTCCATCCCCTACTAAGTTAAAACCTAATACCACAAGCATAATTGCAATGGCTGGGAATACTGATATCCACCATTGATCAGGCAAATATTTACATCCTTCAGCAACCATACTTCCTAAATCTGGAGTAGGTGGTTGCACTCCAAGACCTACGAAACTCAAACTTGCTCCAATTAAAATTACCCAACCCATATCCAAGCTCATCTTAGTAAGAATAGGAGCCATACAATTAGGGAGAATTTCTCTTAATAAAATATGTAGATTGCTTGCCCCAGTTAATTCTGCTGCCTGAACAAAAAACTCACCTTTAAGAGAAGAGGAAATTCCATATACCATTCTGGTATACCAAGGCCACCACATTAAACAAACTGCCATCATTGCATGAAATAGACCGGGTGTTAAAACAGAACAAACTGCTAATGCCAAAATCAATGGCGGTACAGCTACAAAAATATCTGTGATTCGCATAATTATCGTTTCTATCCAACTATCTTTAAAATATCCCGCTGTCAGACCTAGCAATACCCCTAAAGGTGTTACTATTGCTAAGACAACGATTCCCATTATCAGAGAATATCTGTAGCCAAAAAAGATACGTGTTAACACATCTCGTCCATACTGGTCTGTCCCACATATATGGATTGAAGATGGCGGCCGATTTGCTTCGTCAAAATCTATAAATTTATCAGCTGATTTAGGATGTGGAGAAACATAAGGGGCAAACACGGTAACCAAAATAATTATACATATAACCAACAACCCTATTATAGAAAGAGGGTTGCGAGAATAGTTATACCAATTCCTCCGGGTATTTTCCCACATTTTCAACTTTTTTTTAGATTCGTTAATATTTTCCCTCATACTATTTAGTCCTTTCTGACCCTAAACGAATTCTTGGATCAAGATATCCTACAACTAGATCTACAATGATATTAGCTACTATAAAAACTGCCCCAAAAACAAGTATGGTGGCTGTTATAGCATTAAGATCTTTACGCAGCATCGCGTTCATTCCATATCGCGACAACCCTGGCCAATTAAAAATCAATTCAATTAAAAAAGCATTTCCCAAAAGAGACGCAAAATCTAATCCATATATTGATACTGTCGGAATAAGAGATGGCTTTAAAAGATATTTAAACATTATGGTTTTTTCCGGAATTCCACATGAACGCGCAGATGCAATATAATCTTTTTTTACATTATCAGTTATTGAAGATCTGGTAATTCTAGCCTCTTGAGCTAGTGGGCCCATCGCCAAACTTATTGCAGGTAGAAAAAGGTGTTTTAAAGCATCAAGAAATATATCGTAACGACCTGCAAGTAAAGCATCAATGGTAAGTAATTTTGTAATTTGTGGTGGTGGTATTAGATGTGGTGAAAGTCTTCCTATCGTAGGAAATAATTCTAAACTATAACTGAAAATTAATATAAAAAAAATAGCAAATACAAATGAAGGAGTAACCACTCCTATGTATGAAATTATACGCACTAAATTATCTATCCATGTATTATTGTACCAACCTGAAATAGTACCAAATAAAATTCCTAGCACTCCCATTAAGATACCTGCAAAAAGAGCAAGCTCCAAGCTTGCAGGAAAAAATTCTATAATATCGCTGGCAACGTTTCTCCGAGTAACCAATGATATCCCAAAATCGCCTTTTAACGCACTTTTAGCCCAGTAATAATATTGAATATAAATAGATTCGTTAAGATGCATTTCTTCTCTTAATCTTTCTACCGCCCAAACAGGAGCTCTTGACCCTAAAGCCATTCTTGCAGGGTTACCTGGTAAAACTCGTGAAATTGTAAATATTAAAATAGAAAGTCCTATTAAAACGAAAACAGAATAAGCTAATCTTTTTACAATAAATTTATTTCCCATATTGTTTAAAGAAGGGGGATTAAATTTTAAATAACCCCCCTTCTTTTTATGCCTCCCTCTCTATTTCACTAACTTTGCTCGTTTATCTGGATATATTTTAATGAAACGCCCGCCAAAATCGTAACCTAGTATTGGAATAGATTTCCCTTGAGCTGCAGGCCAATCTATATACCCTTTTTGATAAGCACGTTTCTCTAATTGATCGAACATAAAAAGAGTTGGACAAAGGTCGACAATATAATGTTGTATTTTACTGTATTTGGCAAACCTTTCTGTGCGATCAATGGTCTTAACTGCATCATCAAGCATTGCATCTAATACAGGATCAAGTAACCATTCGTTTTGTTCCCATGTATTTGCTGATTCAGATTTATATCTTGATTCAAGTATAGACCCAGCTTCAGGATAATGGGTAGAGTCAAATATTGTTACAATATTTGGACTTGCTTCCATTGATGCACACTCTTCTACCATTGACATCCACGGCACTTTCACTACCTTAACATTTATCCCTATATCCGCCATATTAGACATAAACAAAAGAGCAACTTTTTCTTCATCAGGTACCTCTGCGCACCAGTGAACCGAGACAGGGTATTTTTCTAATTGTTCGTAATATTTTGATTGTTTTAATTCTTCTTTTGCTTTTTCTAAATCTCTACTATATTGAAATACTGTTGGATCGGCACCAGGTATTATTTGTGGCACTGGTCCTTTTGACTGAATACATCCAGGGAACAATTTATCTACAACCACTTTATAATCCATAGCCCAAGCTAATGCCTTACGAAAGTGAATATCATCTGTGGGGGGTTTCTTTGTATGCATCATATAATAAAATTCGCCACCTGAAAAATATCCTGTAACTTCTATGCCATTAATATTATTTAATGCTTCTAACGCTTCTACTGTTTGCCATTGATCTGTAATTTCGAGTTCTCTACGTGACATTAGTGTCCTAACGGTTACCGCCTCTGTTGTTCCGATCATCTTAAATTCATCAGGAGCGTTAGAATCAATTGACAGCCAATAATCTGGATTTAATACCATAAGCAAATGTTCTTCAAGTGGAAACTCCTTAACTATATAAGGTCCAGACCCTGCATCGTGAGTAAGAAGATACTGCTTACAATAATCACCCATTTCCCCATATGATCCTGGTTTCTTAATATTCGCCATAACCAAATCTTTATTTACAATATACAATCTGTATAAAGAGGTAAGGAATGGGCCAAATGGCTCCTTTAGATGGAAAACTACAGTATATTTATCAATAACTTCGGTTTTTACCACTTTACCCACAAATAAAAATGCATACCCCTCTCCAATGGTTGTTAACCTATCCATACTAAATTTTACGTCTTCTGCTGTTAATTCACTTCCATCATGGAATTTAATACCTGAATTTAAATGAAATGTCCAAGCTAATTTATCTGATGAAGTTTCCCAACTTTTCGCCACGTGAGCTTGAGGATTAGCATCAACATCTGGGTAAATTAGAGTATCATAAAGATTAATTAACGCAACCGAACTCGATAAATCAGAACCAACTGCGGGATCAATATAAGTAGGCCAAGCCCATGTAGTTCTAAGAGGACGTTCTGCTGTTATTGCAACACTAAAACTAATTAATAATAATCCAATTAAACATAAACTGATCAACAAAATTTTATTTACTTTTCTCATTATAAACCTCCTTTAGAATAAAATAATTTAATTTAAGATAGTAGCTTGCTTGTTGTCGCCTATATTCATATCACCTCCTTTTTTAAATATTCCTTAGTCCAGTAAAATCTAACCTGCAGGTATTCATATTCACCTTATCCAGCTTCTTTCAACTTTACTACCATCCTTAGGATTAGATCGTCCAAGAAAGCTATAAACCCCTCTTTATCCGTCATTACCTTATACTTATTAGCCTCAATTATGGTTTTCACTTGAGAGAAAAATTCATCATAAATCCCATTTTTTTCTAAAATCTCTATCAGTTTACTAGTAGCATCTACCAACCTAAACGGACCGTACATCTTTGTTTCCTGGTCCAGGTTTCTTGCACTTACTATCATATAACATATTAGTTCGAATAGCTCTTTTTCTAATTTATCTTCCATTTGTGCTCTTATACTCCTCAAAAAAGCAAACTTCTTCAAACTTTCTCTTTGGAGGTTTTGGAGACTCCGCTGGGTAACCCAGGGAGATTAGTAATTCTGGCACAATCCCCTCCGGAAGGTTAAGTAAGGCTTGTACCCCTTTTTTATGGAAGGACAGGACTGGACAAGAACCTATCTTCTCATTGTACGCTTGAAGCATGATATTTTGGCTAGCCATCGCAACATCCATTATCGATAATACGTCCCTACCGAGTTCCCCGCCCTTCTTATAAGCAAGCTCCTTATCCTGACAAACCACAATTAGAGCACTGGGGATCCCTAATATTCCCGGACTTACTGCTTTTATCTTTTGAATCCGATTGCGATTGGTAATAATTATAAACACCCAGGTTTGCGCATTTCCTCCTGTAGGAGCCCAGACACCTGCCTCCATGAGCTTCTGTAAAATCTTCTTCTCTATCGAACGATTTTCAAATTTCCGAATACTCCGTCGTCCTTTAATTACCTCAAAGATTCTCATTTCCACCTCTCCTCACTTAATTCTTTGAAGATATGCTGAATTATATCTACTGCTTTATCCATATCTGCCACGGTTATATTCTCCTCTTTAGTATGTTCCGCTTTGACTCCCATACCTATAACCACTGTCTCGATACCTTTTTTATTGTAGTTAGAAGCATCGGTTCCTCCGCAGATAATTCGTACATTTGGTTTTAAACCTACACCACTCACTGCTCTCTTGACAACTTTTACTACTTCGGCATCCTCTGAAATATGAGAAGCTTTCATGAGTAGTTCCATTTTAACCTTTGCCTGCGCTCCTACAGTCTTAGCTGCAGTGAGAAACACTTCCTTAATTAAGTTGCTCTGGCGAAGACACTTCTCATGAGATTGGCTTCGACATTCGATTTGAATATTTGTTTCTTCTGGAACAGAATTAAGAATTAGTCCACCTCTTATAATTCCAACATTCACAGTTGTTTTTTCATCAATCCAACCTTCTTTTAATATTGAAATTGCATAAGCTGCAGCTTTAATTGATGATATTCCTTTTTCTGGTGACATCCCAGCATGTGCTGCTCTTCCAATAATTTTAACTTCGATTTTCATATATGACGGCCCGCCTATAACAATATCTTGCAAACCATCCATATCCACAACAAATCCAATTTTTGAATCAATTAAGGAAACATCAAGACTTTTTGATCCGAGAAGACCTGTCTCTTCTTCCCTTACAACCGCAATTTCTAAAGGGGGGTACTGTTCAGCTGTTCTAATAGCTTCAAACATCTCCGCAATGCCAGCTTTATCATCCGCACCTAAAATAGTGTCTCCTTTTGAAAAAATTATCCCGTCTTTTAAAATAGGTTCGATGTTTTTACCTGGTTTAACTGTATCGGCATGGAAACCAAAAAAAACTGGTTCTTGGCAATTTGTATTCTTGGATGAAATTTTAATTATAAGATTGCCGTAATTATCAATAATGCACCTTGCTTTAAATCTCTTTTCAAAAAGGCCCTTAAGATAAAGGATAAACTCTTTCTCTTCTCCTGACTCACTACTTATGCGAACCATTTTACAAAAAGTTTCAATTATTTCTTTAGCCATTTATTTCTCCTTTTTATAAGAGATAATATTATATTTATCTGTATTTATATTTTTACTTTTATAATTTCCCAAGTTTTTTTGCAAGTTTCGCCAAATCTGGTTCAATCATTTTCCCTTTATCCATAATTTGTTTATCATCCAACCATACAGAAGTATTTAAACATATACCATCGGTATGTGAAGGACCTGATATCCCGTTTGGTTTAATTAATCCGGGGCCTACGTTACCAATTCCCCATTCTGTGGCCCCCCATATTCTTTCATCTTCTAAAATATCTCCAGTAAGTTTAGCACCCGGATTAAAACCATAACAAACATGAGCTAATTTTAACATCTGGGGATGTTTAAAACTCTTCAGCCAATTTTCAAATTCTACTGCCTGTTTTCCACCTTCGATTTTTACTACTTCTCCTGCACATATTGTTAAAACAATGGGTTTTTCAAGCTTACCACACGGTGGAACAAGCGAACCATCAAAAACGATTGTTCCATTTATAGAATCAAGTTTTGGCGACCAACCAATTTGTCCTGACATCATATGTGAACCAGGCTCCTCAGCATATCCAAAACTAGTATCAAAAGGATAATTCGGGTCAGGTTCACCATTTTCGTCTTTTGGGTTATCAAATTCTACATCTTCGCCAGCGGGTGTAGTTAAACGAATATGTTTAGCATTTATAGTCATCTCCTCAATTTTCCCTAAAAATTTTTTTAATGCGGAATAATCAATTCGTCCAATACACCTTGTCATCATATCTACATTCATTCCCACAAGGCACATATATCGGAGTTTTTTATTTTCTTTCATAGCTATATCATATGGGGTTGAATAAAGTAACCATTGATTATTAAATTCTACCCAAGCGTCTGCCTTTTTTAATGCTGCTGTAAGTGGCTCTAATGGTAACATAGAATCTGCAGCTTTTCCCACACCTAAAGGTGATGCCAACCATATAACCATCGGTTTCGCACCAAGAGCAAATGCCGCACTTGCTGTAGCATCTACAACTCGAGGATCACTTTCTGTGTCAGCAGTTATTATAAAAGTTTCTCCTTGCTTTAACTTCAAAAGATCCCTGGTAAGTATTGTACTTGCCTTCCCTATCTCATATTCATAACGAAACATAAAATACCTCCTATCTCTTTCTTTGAAAGTTTTTCTTTAAATATAACACTTCTTTTTAAAAATCTATCCAAATGTAATTTTGATCCACTTTTTATAATTCACTTACCCATTACATCTTGTTAGCAATTTAATTATCATGGAATTTACACAGATTAAAATATTATTACCTTGATTTATATTAACTAACCATAATTAAATCTATACGTTTTAATAATTTTACAATTTTTCACTTAGAAATTCTACGTACCATTAAGATAAATAAAATCCATTATTTTGTCTCTTATCGACAAAACAATGGATTTTATTTAATCGTTATCTTACCTATAATTGTTTATAATTTATATTAAAAATCAATAATTCATTTAGCTATTTTTAAAGCTTTAATTAGTACATGATAATACAATTTCTTTGTTTCATTTCTCAGTATATCCTCACCTATAATTTCCTTTATTTTTCTAAGTCTATATTTTACCGTATTTGGGTGAGCATAAATTTTAATTGCAGTTTTGTTAATACTTCCACTTGTATCCAAAAAAGCTTCCAATGTTTCTAATAGATTACCTCTCTTTTTTATATCATAATTATAAATTTTGTTTAAACTACTATTAACTAAAATTTCTTCTTTGCATTTTTGTGTAGAAATAAGATTATAAATTCCCAAATCTTCATAAAATACTGTACATCCTTTACCGTAAAGTTTTTTGCCAATTTCTTTTGCTCGTACAGCTTGCTTATACGCTTTGGGAATATCTCCAATCATATTAATTGGCCCACTTATACTAAGAGTTATGGAAAAATTTAAATTATCATTTTCAAATTCATGATTTATTTTACTATTTATATTTTTAAAAAATTTTCTATAATCGAATCTTCTATATTCATCTTCATTAAAGCCAAAAGATATTATATATCCATCACCTTTTGTAATAAAAAGACCTATGTTATCTTTATATCTTCCTAATTGTTCTATAATATTGTCTTTTATTTTCATTTTTATTTCTTGAAAATAATGTTCGCCTTTACAAAAATTCTCTCTATAATATTGTTCAAAATTATCAATATCAAATATAAATATAATATTCCAAAACATAAAATTTAAGCCCAGCGTAGCAGCACGCTTTTCCATTATATCCAATGATGTATAAGCTTCATTGATTAAATCATCAAAAAAATCATATTTTAATTTCTCTTTGGTTTCAATAATTGCTAATTCTTTTAGCTTCTGAAGTTTAATTGCTGTGGCTACATTACAAAGTGCGGTACTATCTAATAGTCTTTCGTTTTCAGAAATCATATTAGGTTCTATTATTGCAAGATAATTGTTTATATTTTCTCTTAATTCTATAATTGCATATTTAAATATCTTGTCTTCACCAAAATTTATCTCTTTTACTTTGATGTCATCATAACACTCATTTTTATTTATTTTCATAATAGATTTGCTATCATGTTCAAAAATTGCATTTTTATAATCGTTTATATTTATATTACTTTCTTCACTATTTTCTATTTTTTCAACTATTTCTAATTTATTGTTTAAGAAAAAAATACTTTTATTTAATACTTGATAAAGTTTTAAAATAATATCATGTACATTTCCATCTGCGATTAGTGTTTTTGTCATCATATAATTTATTTCTGCAGATTTTTTTAATAATATTTCTTTTTTATTTAAAATAGCCTCGTATATCTTATTAAAAATTCTTACATATGGCATCTCTTGAGGTAGTAAAAAAATCGGGAATTGTAGCTCATCACCAATTCCTAAAATATAATTTTCCACTGAAAATTTTAATTGGTTACCAGGATGTATGGCAACACAAGCACATCCCCCTTCATTAAGCTTGTTAATAAAATTTTCTTTCTCTTCACGCTCTTTAAACATGAAAAGGGTGGTAAGTACCATTTCTCCACCAATTAACCACCTATATGGGTCAGCTACTTCAGTTACACTTATAGAGCTAACTACTCGATTTACACCATTTTTACCTGCAATAAGTTTTACCCCATCTCCCTTTAAAAGTTCATAAACCTCTCCAACTTTTATGCCTTGTTGAGTAAACATCTAAATAAACCTCCTTCCATGAAAAAATTTATCAAGTATTTTTTAATAGGTTATGCTATCCTGTTTTAACCATCCTTCCCACCAGGCTGTGTTACAATTAAATTTAAATAATCCTTATTTCCACACTTAATTTAAATGCACTATATAAAGGGTATATCTTAAGTTTCTCGTAGGCACTACAATTTCTTTATTACATAGAGAGTTATTGTCTTTTTTATTTTTATAGTATACTATAAATCTTTCTTGACTCGACTGACATTCTAAAATGAAGCCACCTTATCTTTTTTTAATCCAAGACAAGATGGCCTCATTTTCAATTTTACCGGTTACAAAACCAAATATTCTTTAAGCTTATTTTACTTCTTTCACCTTAAGTTCAGAAAGAGGAAAGGAAATACCAGCTGATTTTGCGGATATTGATGAAAATAGGTAAAGTAAAACTGCTACTAATACTATTCCTAAAGGCAATACCAAAGCTGCCGACATTCCATTTCCTGCCAGGAGATAGCCTAATACAGCGACTCCGGCAGCAGTGAAGGCGTAAGGTATCTGAGTCTTAACGTGATCCATATGGTCAGAACCAGAGAACATTGAAGACATAATAGTGGTATCAGAAAGTGGTGAACAATGGTCTCCCATAACCGACCCAGTGAGTATCGCTGATACTGCCAAAGGTAAAGGAACACCTAAAGCAATGGCTAATGGAACAGCTATGGGTACAGCAATAGCCATTGTCCCCCAGGAAGTACCGGTAGAAAAAGAAATAACATTACAGATTAAAAACATAACCATAGGTAGTAAAGCCGGGGAAATAACTCCTTTGGCGGCATTTACTACATAGGGAGCAGTTCCGATACTATCACAAACGCTACCTATTGACCAGGCGGAAATTAAGATTAAGTTAGCCAGAACCATCATCTTGGCTCCGTCTATAAAGGCATCCATCATATCAGCCAAGGTTCCAATCTTCTGGGCTTTATACATTAATATAGCTGTGATTACAGCAAATATAGCACCCCATAAAAGAGCAGTCATAGCATCGGCATCAGAAATTGCGGAAGTAAATGATTCAGCGGAAGTACCTCCACCGGTCCACCACATTCCAAACATACTAACTGCCACCAGTACTACAATAGGAACAACCATATTTACAGTTTTTTGAGGAACATTTTCTAATACCTTTAATTTACTTCCACCGGAAAGTGGGCTTGCTCCATCAGCAAAGACTTTACCCGTAGTTCTTGTTCGATATTCTGCTTTTAACATAGGACCGTAATCCCTTCCAGATAAAGCAATGGCCAGAACCAATATTAGAGCAAAGATACTATAAAAACTATAAGGTATAGAATGTAAAAAGATAGTATAAGGAGTTAGAGATACCGAAGTACCTTCTATAGCATCACCAATAAGTCCCACTTCATAACCAACCCAGGTAGAAATCAGAGCTATAGAGGCTACCGGGGCAGCGGTGGAATCGACAATGTAAGAGAATTTTTCTCGAGAAATCCCCAATTTATCGGTTACCGGCATAAAGGCATTACCCACAATAGCAGTATTGGCATAATCATCAAAGAAAATTATTAAACCGAAAAGCCAAGCGGTAAATTGCCCGCCACGAGCACTTTTTACTTTATCAGTTATAGCTTTCACAAAGGCTTGAGCACCGCCAGAAAGATAGATTAAACCGATAAGTCCTCCAACTACAAAGTCAAATAATAGGATAGTGGCATTCCAGCTATCAGCGGTATTCTCTACCAGATAACCTAAAGTTTGAGTAACGCCAGTTAAAGGATTCCAACCTGTTAGAATGGTAGCGCCTACCCATATACCGATAAAAAGAGAAGCTAAAACTTGTTTTGTTAGAAAACACAAAACAATAGCTGTTAACGGGGGCAATAGAGACAAAAAACCAAAGTTTGCTGCAGTTTCTTCGTCTGCAGCCCAGACTATACTAGATAAAGCAAAAAACATAAATATTAGCATAGTCAATAATAATGCATTCTTGTACTTGTTCCAATGATTCATTTTTTTAATTCATCTCCTTATTTAAAAAAATAATTTTTTCTATGACTTAACTACAGTAAATCTGATAAGTAATAATTGAACCTTTTATTTCACCTCCCTTCCTTAATTTTTTGACTCAAGATCTCGTCCAAATTCGGCCTACCAATTTCTTGCAAATCATATTTCACTCTTACTGATTTCTTGTTAATCTTAATAATTCGGGACAAATCAATAGGAGTACCAATAATTACTATATCACAATCAACAGCATTTATAGTATCTTCCAGTTCCTGAATCTGTTTTTTACCATATCCCATTGCCGGTAACAGTGTCCCTATCCCGGGATATTTTG